>JGI24005J15628_10000208_pt1 | contig 37028 bp, 50 predicted proteins | sample LinPmetageLP40_FD_15628 | JGI IMG/M metagenome (IMG submission 15628)
AGTCATGCGTCTATTATACCTCGTTGGTGGTCGGTGTCAAGGGGTTTCAGTGATCTTGGAGGAAAAAACCACGAGCGGTGCAGAAGTCTTCCCAGTTTCCTGCCCTGATGGTAGAGTCCGGGGTGGTACACAGAAGAAGTGCCGCCCGCTCGCTGATCTCCTCCTCCGTCCCGGAATCGGTGTTGACGAGGACGAAGATTCGTTTCCCGTCGTCATCACAGACGAGGACCTCGATGTCGTTGTTGACCCAGTAGTTGTTGATGATGTTGTCCATGCGTCTATTGTACTCCGAAAGTGGCAGGGTGTCAAGCACTAGGAACCGAGATTTTGGAGATATTCTGCAAGAAACTTCCCGTGCTGGCTGGGGTTGGTGTAGAACTCTCGATCCGCCCAGAGTTCGAAGTAATTCACGCCATCCTCCTCGATTCGGAAAAGCATCGTTTCGGTGGTGTAGTGGTTATCGATCGAGGAGACGCGGTACTGGCGATCGCCCACTGTCCAGTCGGTGGCGAATCGAGCGCCCCGGTTCGGTCCATCGGGCGCCTTCTCATCCGCTTCAACGCCGTTGTACTTGTATGTCATGCTGGTGTCGAACATTGGTAGTTCTCCTCAGAAGGGGATATCGGATTCGTCAATCACACCGGGAGCGAATGCATCCATCGATCGGAATTCGATCGGCAGATCCTCGTACGCTCCGGTCCATCCATCGCTCCACTGTCCGCTGCCATCCTCGTTCTCGATCCACACGGGGGAGGAGTCAGGGGCAGCGTCAGTCAGACGCAGATCGGATTCGATCGTGAGGTTGTCGGAGTTGATGTCGTTTTCGATGTTCGTTTCGTTCATGTGTGTATTATACCTGACTGGGGTGGATTGTCAACCGATAAGGTAGGCAATTCCGATGATAAAGAAAAAAGAAATGACTGCCGACAGGGCAACGGTGAAGAGTTCTTCGATATCCATGATCAATATCCTTGACAAATTTCTTGGATCTCATCGCCCGGGATACGATACCGGAGTTGATTAGCATCCTCGACGATATGGGTATCACCGTCGCCGCACGGTCCGACGTACGTCCAGACATCCCGCCACGCGGACCATTCTTCAAGAATATTGCACCAGATAGTGATGATCTCTCCGGGTTCAAGCACGACGTTTTCGGTGTTGGTGTTTTCCATGCGTGTAGTATACCACACCCGTGGCACGTGTCAACCCACTATGCCGCGAAAAACCGAAAATAACAGTATTTAGCTACATGGGACTCCAAGGAGCCTCCAGCGGCTAGCAACCTACCTTTAAAAATATCGCAGGGACTCCTTTTTTTCTGAGGGACTCCTATAAAAAAAATTCGCCGGCAAAAAAAACCACGAAAAACCTTTTTTTAAATAACAGAGGGACTCCTATAACCTAAATAAAGTAACCCTTGGAGCATTCACTAATGGATCAGATACGACAGTTTTCGATTAATTCAACGCAACTAATCCCAGAAGAGCAAGAACCAGTAGACACAATAGGGACTCCGGAACCAGATACTCTAGAGTCTTGGTTAGATCTAAAAGAGATCATTGCAAACGCTGAGAATAACTCAGTAATTGACTTAGAAGGTCGTGGCTTTGCTCCCCTGCTCGACGATATTGGTACGATCAATACAGTCTCTGATTATATCACCATGAGAGCTGATAGTAACCTTACCATAAAGAATGGCTACTTTTCCGGCTCAATTGAGATGGACTGGAGTGATGCATCGGATGAACTTGGTGACGGATGGTGGACCGCTCCCCTTCCTCCACTTAGCGATTCTACCTCCAACGGTAAGCCACAGCCACAGGACTACAGGGATAGTCGTGTATATCTTCAAGATAGCGATTCCCCAAAGCCACCCCTATCTGTGCTTTATCCCCCACCTCCGGAGGCTTTGGATGAGTACAGACTAACATTCCATAAAGACTTTGAGTTTGTTAACGATCTGGGGCGGGTGAACACCGGGACTCAGGGTGCAGATGCTGAAGGTCCTAAACATTATCCCGGTTACGCTTTTGTTATTGATCCGCAAACAAATACGATGAACGTGAATCAGTACTATACCGATAGCTATAGTTCGACAGGCACGAATGCAGAGGACACGCGGATTGTCGGGTTTCGTGTCACGAGTAGGGCGATGGCAGAGCGAATCATATCTGCAATAGGTGATGACGTAAACAACAAACTTGGGGTGATGATTCATGCAGGGCCGAATATCGGAGATGTTGCTGTCATAGCAGGAGAGAACGAACGACCGTGGGCTGGTTACGAACGTGGTCAGGAAGTTTCAACCGAACTTCCCGGCTCTCCTGTCTCGGGTGATGACTTACACACTCGTCTTAACTATGATTCCTCTGGACAAGACCCTTATATCACTGAGTATCTTGCTACTTTCCCAGATGATGCTATTTACGATGAAGCGGACGCAGGTGGGTATATCGATATTGTCTTTGAAGAAAAATCCTTGTTATTTAATAAATATATTCACGTTGGATTTAGCGGACATAGACGTTTCGCCAGAAGTACCACTCCAGAAAACGGCGGTCTTGCTTATAAAGAAGGCTACGATAGAAGTGAGTACTACATCGATCTTGTAAATAACAGAATAGCGTACAAACCCTCGTATAGCGGCCGGCCTATAAAAGCAAAACTGCCCTTTATGACAAACTTGTTCAACAGTCAAGGAAAATCAACTCCTAGATTTGAACGATGTTCTTTTGAGGGTGTTCAGCCAAACGGTGGTAGTGGAACATCTGCTCATATAAAAGGCTCTAGTGTTGCTGTCGGTTATGAGAATCTAGTAACACTAAGAGAATGTACACTTAGATATGGTGTGACTGGTATTAGAAACGTGGTAGTAGACATGGAAAACTGTCGGACTAACAGATTCTACTCCAGACATGCACCCGTACGTGATGGAAGTAGAATTAATAGATGCAAAATGACACATGCCGAAGACAAGTCTATAATTCTTGTCATGCCTGGTCAATCTTCGACGAACAAGCCACTTGGCGATATACCAATTTTAAAGACTGAGATAACTAATAATTACATGGAGTTAAGAGGAACTGCTCACGGACAATGTGTGTCTTTGTATAAAAATGCATGGCAGAACTCGGTGATGTCGAACAATATTATGCTTACATCAGGAACTATGACATCTTTCCAGCCTGCATCGGGCAGGGGTCAACTGGACGAACAACATGGTTGGTATAATGCGGCCCGGGAGTCATCTGACGAGTTAGAACCATCATGTAGAATGGAAAACAATATTATCTATCAGTGGGATTATTATCAAGCACCAGCTAGCGGTCAATCAGCATTTTCTTTTAATGGGGCGAGCGATAAAGCTTTATCTGTGACAGAGGAGACGAACCTTCGTCTCACTAATGGACTAAACGTATATAATGCAAACTTTCGACCATTCGCGTATGAGTTTCCAGATAGAAATGCGGAGCAGGTAACCTCGCGGCCGATAATTTATGGTAAAAGAGGTCAGACATATGTTATTACCAATGAGTCCCACCTAACAGAATCTATGAATAATGAAATGTCGGATTGTACTAACGGAAATTGCACACCATGCACAGACTGCACCGGAACGTATGAGGATTGTGGTCAGGATGCACGGGGAGAACAGGATGGTACGGGTCGTTGTCGAGAACTAGGATTCTACAGAGCGTACATCGGAGAGGCTTATAATGATGCCAGTGGGTATGTTGCCGGGTTGAACAACCCCAGTGCAAAAACAGACGTACACACTTTAAGTGAAGTCTTCTATGACGAGTATGGCGATGTGATGGATGAATTTGATTCTCAACTTACTCATAAGCAAGTTTTGACAATCAAATTAACAGATAAAACTGGTGATTTCATATGGCTGAATAGTCTTACACCATCAGGTCAAAACAATGGTGCAGGACAGGCAATTACCGTAAAACCACAAGAATACAAAGTACCTAGAGTTTATATAAGAAACAATTTGATATGGATGGATTATGAGACAGTAAAAGACACGTTCGATAATTACCCTAGTGGTGCTGTTAATTTTAGAACTGCCAATATGTTATGGGAATTGCAACTTCCTAAACTGAGAAGTTCTGATGTTTATGTCGAAAACAATATCATGGGTCATGTTTCCGCAACGGAAGGTGGTCCACAAGGAGACCTTGAAATCGCTGCATGGTGTGCTCCGGAGACTCGGTTGAATATGCATGCGAATAATCTTACTTTTGATACTAATACGGGCCAAAACTTTGACTTATCTTCTAAAGATTTAATGAGTTCCAATTATGCAGAAACTCCAAGAATTATTGATAGGGAATCTCTACAAGCAGGTGGTAGGGCAATAGGATCGGCAACGGATGGTGGCAATGTGGGAGTAAGATACTCTAAGATGCCTACTAGACAGCAATTATTCGATGATGTTCTAGATTATGATTGGAGCGATGAGTTTGTTCCGCAAGCAATTCCTTTACATCCAAATGATGCTGATTTTGCTCCCGCCGATAAGGATAAAGATTTCAGACGGTACTTCGGTAAAACAATCGGAAAACTGGAAATAACATGGAACGGAGGAATATGCTATAATGGAGATAAGAAATGTGATTGTGCCGATAACTTTGATGATACCTGCCCCCAAGCTGCAAGTATACCATGTGGGGGTGACAGTGTAGAAATTTCCGAGGGAACGTTACAGTCTGCTAAGGCTGGAAACATGTATAGGAGCCAATCGTTCGGATGTGTATTCCAAGAGTCAAGTTCTAATTTTATGGCACAATTCTTTCCTGCGGATCAGTATATCCCAGACTCGGATGAGGGTTCGTTTACTTATCCCGAATGTAGTCTTACTTCCGGTGGGGGCAGGCCTAGTGATCAAGATGAATTTGCTCAAGTTGAGTGGGCGAATGCATTCAATGAAAACTCTCATGTAATTACTTTTAATCTGGTAAAAAATGGTACAACAGAGGAGATTATACTCGGATCTCACCTCGGAACACCGGGAAGGGTTGAAGATGATTGTGTTGACGATAATAATATGGATCCTGAATGTCAGTATTATACGGGTTCTTTAGGAATTCCTGCACATTGGACGGACGTAAATGGAGATGGTGTTGCTGAAGTTCCACCGTATAATGGATACTTTAAGATCCTGTTATACAACATGGTCGATAATCCAGAGGAAATCGTCTATGAAGAAGGTGATAAAATTATAATGAGACATTTTATTCCTATTGGGGGAGCAGATTCTTACACGGGTCTTGGTTGATATATAACGTATGCCAATAAGATTTAGAAACATGTTTCGGGGTAAACCTCCAAAGGTTAATCCAACCAAGTTAGTGCCTGGTCAACTAGAACGGCTGAAGGGCAAACTGACAAATCTTGCGACTCGTATCAATATAGATCCAGCAACGGGTAAAACTGTCCCCACCGCAGGGGGTCCGGGAACTGGTAGGAATTTTACTAGGTATAGTACAGTTGGTGATCAAGGTATATTGCCCGGAATTTCTGGGAAACCTAGCCCACATCGTAAAGGTAAGGGGCCTGGTGGCGGTAGGTACGAACATAACCCAGATCGACACGGAAGAGGAAGATGAACCAAAAACCCGAAGAAGTTAACGAAATTTTAGGTGCTATTGCAAGAGGAATTGGTACCGTCACCGGCGCAAGAGCAATTGCTCGACAAGCAATAACTCCGAGTTCTCATGGTTTAAGGGCCACTTCCAGTAAGATTAAAAGTAAGATTAAAAGTAATATACAAACGCGGGTTGCAGGTGCAGGACGGGCCAAGGCAATTGATCGTGAGAGACTGCGGGCTAAGGGGATGTCAACTTATCTGACCCCCAACATAGGAAAGGCTATTGGCCGTGCAGCATCTCAAACGTCTGCTGGAATAGCAGGTTTTGCCGCTCCAAGAGCAGGTGTACAGGCAGCTCGTCAGGGAGCAGTCGATTCTATGAGAAGGGCGAGAGCATCAGGCTCTGAAGCATTTAAGAGATACGCGTTGGTCCCGAACGCGAAGAAGTACGCTCGTGGTTTAGAATCCCCCGCGATGAGCCGACGAAGGGCCCAGAAGGCAAAGGTAGAAAAACTATATCGAACACCTTCAGGACCTCCTGCGGTCTTTGCACCATCAGCCCCCACATACGGAGAGTCATTTACCCCGTTAGAAACTGTCAAGAGTAGAATAAACGAGAATAATTCTTCTACCACTCAGACAGGATCTTCTAGTGCTACTCAATCTGCTCAACAAGCAAGTCAAAGACTTAAGCGAGAAGAGCAAAAAATAACCGGAGTTAACGGTGAAGAGTACACGATACGAACTGATAGTACGGGAAGCAAATATATGAGTTCGTTTTCCAATCGAGCAGAGCAGGATGCATTTGTTAAGAAGTTCGGAAATATAGAAAATGCGAAAAAAATGGATGCTGAAGGAAATGCCGCAGGTGCAGAGGCTGGGATGAAAGCAATATATGCAGGTGGATTTGCTCCGGATGGTGAAAATGTTGGCAATGAAGTCGTAAGTGCTGATCTGATGAAAAAGAATAATATGAAACTCGCCGCTCGAACAAAAGAAGTAGAAGATAAAATGCGAGGCATTGGAGGAGCAGCACGTCATAAAGTCAGAACCGATAGACGGAATGCAGTAAATAGAATGAAAACGGGATTCACTACGAGTCTTAGTCCTCAAGAACAAGAAAAAAGAAAACGAGAAAGAACTATGATGTCCAACACTGCAAAAGCAGATGCATCAAAGCGAAGGGCACGGGGCGAAAAGAAAAATACTATGGGATTTGATATACCTTCACCTTCAAATAATCCCCGAGATAGATTTAATCCTTTCCCAAATCTACCCCAGATGTGATTCTTTAAATAAAATATTCGATAAATAACCATACAAAGGCAAAGGAGATAACAATGCCCGATCAAAACCCAGTACAATCAATGATGGAAGCAATTAGTGAAGTCGCAGAGTTTGGTGCTAACAGAAGACAAGAGATAGCAGAAACTTACGCTATGGCCCATGGTGGCGATAAGAAGAAGAAAAAGAAAGTTATGGCCATGGAAGATGCAGTAGATCCCACAGAAGATATTGTTGTAGAGTTCCTTGAAGGATTCCTCGGTGATTCCATCAATGAGGCAACAACTGAAGAGGATCAGAACGAAGCAATCCTCGAAGCAGTCGCTTCTCTCAACAACCTTTGTGCAGTCGTTAACGAATACTTCGAAACAACTGAAGCATACGGTTATGCAGTAGAATCCCTACATCAGGAAGGTTGATATGTCTTTAGGTAAAATGTTAGGCCGACTCTTAGGTGGTCGTAGAGGTAAACCCGCCGTTGGTGGTAACCTCGATCCTGCTACCTTGAAAAAAGCAGAGACGACCGCTGCTAGTAGAGCAGCCGGACCTGGTGTTAGCAGAGAGTATGTCCAAGATCCGCAGAGTGCTGCTCGAAGACGAGAATTGATTCTTAAAGGTATTGGTAAAGAACGTGAAAGATTGGGTAGATAATGGCCAATTATGATGTGCAAAATTACGAGGAGCCCACCAAGAGACAGATGCGGGGGACTCTTGCGATGTTGCAGACGAGACATAGTGATGCTCTATCTAAGCAAAATCATGGAGCTGCTGCAATACTACAGCGTTCCATTAACATGATTACTGCAAAGATTAATAGTCACGATGAAGGTGAAGAGACAAGTGATGATAAGCCAAAAAAACCAAATGAAAACGATTCTAAGACTAAAAATGAATCTATAGATATGATGGGTCGTCTCGCAAAGAAAAGTCTTCCTATGTTAAGGAAAAGAAATGGAAAAGTTCGCTAATTTTTTCTTAGAACAGCAGGAACTCAGTTTCGAGTTTCATGATGAATTGAATAGTAAGTTCTGGAAAAATGAACAAATGCTTCCTAAAGTCAGGAAGCATTTGTTGATGATCGCAGATAAATGGGCCAAATTCTCAAAAATACCACCGGATGCAATAGAAGATATTGTATTAACTGGTGGAAATGCCAACTACAACTATACAGTTCACTCGGATCTAGACCTTCACTTAATCTTGGACTATTCTAAGATTCAGGATTGTAAGGATGGTGACGAAGCATTTATCATGGAGTATCTAAAAGAAAAGAAAACAGTATGGGAATTATCCCACGATATTAAGATTCATGGCGCTCCTGTTGAATTATTCGGTGAACCAAAGGGCAGACCAAAGAAGAAGTACCAAGGTGTATTTTCTATTCAAGACAACAAGTGGTTACAGAAACCAGTTAAGAAAGAAATAGACAACAGTGATCCTCTTCTGATCTCTAAAGTCGAGCACTATCAACATATGATTAATCATGCGTTAGAACATCATGCAACCGATGCAAGTTTCCTAAAGAAGATAAAGAAGAAGTTGCAGATCATGCGAGGTGCCGGTATAAAGAAAGCCGGTGAATATTCAATTGAAAACTTAATATTCAAAGAACTTCGCAATCGAGGTGTGTTTGATAAACTCAAGAAACACATAACCGATATTCAAGATCGTAACCTCTCTCTATAGGAAATAAAATGACAGAAATAGTAAAAGATTCTATAAACACAGTCAAGTTACTTACGGAAAATTCTATTTCCATATTACAAGCGGGTACGACGGATCCTGTGAATTGGTCAGAGTACACTTTAGATGGATTGGATTACAATGATGGTGCTGATCAAAACCTAGACTATCCTGTAGTTGCTAGATTCATAACGCCTCCATACTTTGCTCATGATGACGAAGATAACAGATTAATTAGTATAGTTGCCCCACCCTATCTTGGTGTAAAAGAAGATGGGACAATGAACAGACTTGAAAAAATTGAGTTTTCTTTAAATAATGGACCTATGACTACAGTAACAGAATCAGAATCTGAAACTAGAGGATATGAGTGCTATACTGTGATGCATCCATACGATGAAAATAATCCGCCAGAGAATAAAACAAATGAAGTAAGGGCTATCATTTATTACCAAAGAGGATTGCCAAGAATACTTCAGGGAATTGCAACCGAGTTACCACCAAGCGAAGGCGACAAGGGCCCTCGTACGGTTTCTTCGTGGTATGCTAATGATCGATCCTTTGAGACTCGTGGTTGCTTTATAGGAATGTATGAAGATTATTATGTTGATCCCAGTGGCAACAACAATAACGATGGCAGATCACCTGAAAATGCAATGGAGTCCCCATTCGATGCGTATCAAAAAGCATATGGGAATGGTCATACGAACATAAGAATCAACAACAGTTACGTTAAAGTAATTAATATTGATACAGAAGATCCTCAGAACACGAAATACGTGGGCGCTTTAAGTATAGAGGAATATTACAAACCAAGCAGGAGACTGACCGATGGAGGCGAAGTTCCGGTTAACCAAGCGAGCAGCGACTTTATTCATCGAGTCACTCTCCCGTCAATAGTTAGAGGTGGGGATATTTATGTTAATAATGCCGGGGAGAATACGTCATACGATCAAGGTGCGTTATTTAAAAACTGTAACATGTGTTTAAACCCCACCGTCGATACCGGGAATCAGTCCGGCCGGACTATGAAGATAAGAAATAAAAATTCGGCGAGTAACTCGTCCTTCCCATATAGAGATTGGTGTTATGTAACTTTTGATGGTTGTACCATTGGACCAGAAGAAAAACCGGATAGCCATGGTGGTGGATTCGGGGAAATCGAAGACCAGTCGTATCACAGTAAGGTTGGTGGTTATGGGTTACAACTAGTTGAGGCGGGAAGTGTTTATACTGGTAATAATTCTATCTACAGATGTACGGTAAATTATGGTTGTCCGAACGCGGGTCATGAAATAGTTGACACAACTATTATAACACCCCCTACCCAGAACGACGTTTCTAATTACGGTATGTTAGTAGGTGTTAATAGCTATGATGTACATCCGATGTTTTATCCGTGGGGTTCAATGGGAAGTCCAAAAGATCTTCCTAGTGGCTCTACAGCAAAAACTGTTAAATTTGGTATACCTTTTTCTACTGATGGTGAGTACGATGACTTACATGATAATATTTCTTACTCTGACACAAGGTATAAGTCTTATAAATCCATCGCATACAGAGAACCATACAACAACTGTCCAGACACATTTGGTTTTGACAGAGATGAAGATGGAAACCCTTTGGAAGAACTTGCACTTCCACATGACAAAGGATTCTGGCCAGATTACATGTATGTGGGTAAGAAGGGTATAAAGGATACCTACATCAGACAGAGATATGCCAATGGTGAATGTTGTAAATTAATTTACGGTAGTTCTGATTCCGAAGAAGGATTTGAGTCACCATGTTGTGAGTGGTATGGATCTAAATGGGTAGATCAAATTGTAGCGGGGTCAGATGGGGACTGTTGTGCTTATCCAGCATCTAATCCGATTAATGAGGAATGCTTATCCTGTGAACCGGCCGGTTGCGACCGTGACGGTAAACGTTGTGGATGTTATGCGGGGTGTGATTCCGATAATCCAACGAACTGTTGCGAAAACATTACAGGGGCTTGGTTAAGCCAAATTTGCATCAATATGTCACAGATAAAAAATAGCGATGATACACTGTACTATAACACCACAGATCCAAATTCAGAGTGGTACAATAAGAAATTTAAAGAGAAGCCGAGGGATCCTCACTTTGATATACAACAGTTCAACGCACCTTATAATAATGTAGTGGTTTATAATTTAGATGTCACAACCGTGAAAGCCGGTTTTCAGGGTATTTTTTGGTCTGACGAAGCCAAGGTTCGTAGTTCTGCCATGTGGAATGTGGTGATCAACAATAGAGGTAATTTAGAATCACATCCATATTCCGTAGGATCCGTAGATGAAAATAATGGTGATAGTAACGATCCCAGTGGGACATTTCAACACTACGGTCCAAATATTAAGGGATATATGGGTCTCGATGGGGATGGAGACGCTATTATATTCAACCCCAGAAATTATATGACGAATGGAGAAGGTAACTCCAACAGGGACAATTGGTTCTATATGAATGGACTGGATGGAAATTGGGGAGCATTGACAGATTGGGATGATGTCCTTGAAAATGGGACTAAAAGTGTAATGAGAAGCGATGTCCCCGGTACGAATGATCCATCAGAGGGTATACACTACACTCAGGTTTCATCGAATACAACCCATACATAAGTAATAGTAAACGTAAGGACATAACGCATGGGAAGTCTTCGCAAACAATCATTAAATATTGTACCGTTGGTTGGTGATATCACCAAACCTTCAGGTATTTTAATACCTGATACGGTCGATATTTCTGATGAACCGTGGGGTCATTTCAATCCCACTCGTAACAATAATAGATTCCAAAGTGCGTATACTCCTAAAGTTGATAAAGAAACTCCCGATTCACATCCCGCAAATAAAGATGCTGTGCCTATAGCAAGATGGAACGTTATTCCTATGCAAGTTGCCAATGCATCGGGAGATAGTGGGCAGGGAGAAACTGGAAAACCATATACTGGATTTCCAATTGGTGTTGTTGCCTTTCATGCAAATGGTATAGAAAAAGTGGAATTTTATGCTAATGGAGATGATTCAAAAACAGTAGTTACTCAAATGACAGTAAACCCAAGAACGGGTAATCGTGAATTTTGGGTAGATCTTCAGTTGGATCCCGATGATGATCGTCTTATTGAAATTAGAGCTATAGTTTATCCATACAAACAAGGTACTCCTTTCGTTCTTCAGAACGTAGAATCTTATGGTCTTGTTGGAGATGATATTTACGATTATAAGACTCTAGCCATTGACAGTGATGAAATTCAAAATAATTATGAAGCACTACAACAACTAGTAAGTCCTGCGTTTGAGGCAAAGTATAGCGGTCAGGGCGTGTACAATGAACAAAAACAGGTAGGAACTTCAGTGATGGGTCAGGGCCAGCATTCAATGTTCTTATGGGGACCGAATAAATTCTCAAATGCCAAATCACTGTATGTTGATCCCGATTGGGAGAGTACATCCAATGGAACTGAAGACCAACCATATAAGACAATAAAAGAAGCATGGGATGATCTCAAGTTAAATGGTTTTGATGGTGCAGAAATAGTTCTAATGAAACCCAGAAGTGATAACACATACACACTTCGAAATGGATTTGGTAGTGGGGGGAGTAGTACTGCCGGTTGGTTTACTATTAGAGGTGGATTGGAGTTTGCACCACCTGGTCAAACATGGGAAGCAAAAGACTTTGTGCTTGGTTCTAGTACAGATTATAATGATGGAACCAGACCTGTTATTAGACTTAATCCTAAAAAATTCCGCTTTAAAGATATTTGTCTTAGGGCTGGTTCGGAAGTTGATGCAGGTGATGTACAGTATGTAATACCCAATGGTAACTATACCATGCTTTGGTTTGATGGTGTATACTCATATGATAAAAAGGGTCGTCTTACTGCTGAATCTAGGGGCAATGGACTGGTAAACTCGAATCAGTACATAAATGCAACATTTGCAACTAATTGCACATTCTTTGATAAGCGAAAAGGTTCGGGTGGTTGTACAATCATACGCAATTGTTCTTTTGACAAATCAGCAGATACTGACCAATACAGCAATTCAGCAATGGTTCTAGATTGTAATAGTAGTCGTATACGAATATCACCATCGTGTTGTAGGGAGTACTATCAAAATTACCCACCCGAACTTCATGAAGGAAATAATCCAATTCCGATTGACTATACTGACGATATACCCGGCCTTCCTGGCGGTAAAAAACTATGGGCAGATCCGGAGTTTGGAAATATAGATTTCGATAACGATGTTGATGAAAATGGCGTCTATAACGATGCACGAGCAAGATACAGAGAATATTGCACTACATCGGGTGTTACTGGTTTGTTCTATAGACAATTAGTTGATGGTCATTTTGAATTTACTTACCCAGATCAAGTAGTTCGTTATCAACCACTAATTGATGAAATGTTCCTAGAGTGGAATGATAATCCACCATCAGGGGTTTCACCGAGTGGAAGGTATTCTGAAACGGAAGACATCCAAAGAATTTATGGTTATGAAGATTGGCAACCGGGTGATGATTATCCAAACAAAGAAGAGTTCATGTGGGTGGCAGCAGAAGACTTTGGAAACAAACGATATTCTCTTCAGTACTACTATGATGATGGGGGAGTTGCTTACAAGAAACCCGGAGACACTGTGGACAATGGATGTCCACACATAGATGTTTGGCAGTTGACGGGAGGGAGTTATAACTACCGTTACAAGAAAAATCAAATTTGCTTCGGTGTTCATGCATGGGATGTAAATGACACACAACCCATGCTTCTGGATCAATCAAGATCAAATCATAGTAGAATTGCTATAGTTGATTTCTCGTGCGAAGGAAATAAAGACGGTCCTGAAGGTATAAATCTAGAGACTGGTGGTCCTTTTGATATATGGACGAATGAAATCCAAGAACATACTAATTATAATCAAGCCGATCCTACAGTGCCTCCGAATGGTAGAGTTGGTTTAGGAGAACCAAGCGACGAAACTCGTGGTTATTCGGTGGTCGATCATATGGTAATGTCAAATTGTTCGTTTAATGTTTTCATCCGAGTCGGGAGAGCACGAAAACAATCTGATGGAGGGTCAGAAGATAAGTATGGTAAGAGTTCTGGTTTGTTTGCTAATTCTGTAATTCAGAATAGTATGTTCAAATCAATAGAATCTATGAGTGCAAGTGACTCTATATTCCAATTTGATAAGTACGAACCAAATACAGGAATATGGGTAAGACATTGTGTAAATGGAAATAGTTCCACTGACGGGCTAGAGGGTGATGGCGAATCGACGGCAATAGATGGTACGGGATATTCTAAGTGGAAAGGTATCATTAAACAACCATTCCAATTAATATGCCATCCCGATCGCACTGTTTCTACCCTTCCTCCTTATACATGGAAATATGGAATTCCTATGCCAGGATTTACCGAGGTCACCTCGCCTGGTTCTCTTCGAACAGTATAGTGTACTCATTTTTAACTTGACACAATATCACCTATAGGTTATAATCTTCTGTGTAGCCGATTGAAAGGGATAATATGAATTATCAGAATCTAGTGATTCTATTAGGTTATCGAAAAGAAAAGTTGGCGGAAACTCGCCTAGTGGAGAAGGAAAATTCTCCGAAACAAATGGTTTACATGGCAGAAATGGATGCTAAAATAACATCTATAGAAGAACTTAAGGTTCAATCGAATGGAACCACTATTTATTGGCAGACGCATCGTGTGTCTGATTTAACTCCTCATAAGGAATGAGTATGTCTAGTATTATTTTTGATTTGTGGGTAGAAGATTGGAATAACGAACTTTACAGGGTCGGTTCGTTTGATAACTATGAAATGGCCCAGTACGAAGGCCTTTCGGTGATGAACCGAAATCGTGAGATTACTTATTGGCACATTACTGTTGCTGGTCAGAAGCCTCAAATCGATAGTGAAAAGAAGTTGCCTATTAGTTCTCTTCATGATTACTACGAACATAACGACAGAATTCTTATCGAAGTATAAATAGTTTTATGGCAAAAAGACTTTTAGTCCGTGTTCCCCATGAAGAATTGAATATACCCCAGTTAGTAGAGCATTTAGAAAATGATGTTGTGTTGGTGTACTTCAGGAAAAAGACTAATGGAAAATTTAGATCTATTTTCCCGTTTACGCGAAATATCAGTTTTATTCCATTAACTCAACGAGTTAAGATGGCGGAATTGCAAGATAATCCTGTAAGTAATATTCAAAAAAATCTGGGCGCTTTGATAAAAGGTTTTTCTTTGCTTGAAAATTCTTGGAAAAGTTTCTATACTAATAATGTGGTATACTACGAAGTCTATGACATGGAAGGTGACAGTTTATAATGGCTAATAATGTTCAGAACATAATTGAGATCGAACACAAAGGTGATGGTAGAGTTGATGAGTTCCTACAGAAGATTCAGTCTCTTTTTGAAAGAGACGGTTCTATTAGTGATCTATTTTCTTCATCGGAAGATACTCGTCAATGGTGGGAAAACGCTATAGGTGCAAAATGGGCTTACATTGAAGATTTTGAACTTCATGAGAATTACTGTAGACTTACTATGGTGAGTGCTTGGTCTCCACTGGAGCCGTTTGTGGAATATATCGATGATCAGACAGGTAATTCAGCAAAAATTACGTTTCAGTATATTGATGAGATGCCTAACTTTGCTGGTTATACTATTCGAGATCGCGGTGATATTATCGAAGAGAAGGATTTCCCTGATATGTGGGATATGATTGATGAGGAAGCAGATATCAGAAAGAAGGCGGAAAATTTGACTTTCTCTGATGAAAGCACAGAGAATGATTGGAAGTGGGACTGGATGTGGGATTTTGTTTACGATACAGTTGATCCGGAGAATAATAATGCATAGACTTCATATTGATATTCCATTAGATGCTACGGAAGAAGAGGCAATTCGAATTGCACGAGTTGTGATTTCTTCTATTGCAGTTCATGTTCAGGACCGATCTAAGATTGATCCAGAGATTACTGGCATGAATTATCGTCTTGGGCACGATGAAGACCGACAGAAGTCCAACTATCTGATGAAGGACGAAGAAGGTCATGTGAATAATAAGAAGAATCGCTTGACATTTGCTAAAGAGTCTGTATAATAGGTAAAACGAGCGCCGTGGGAGGAATGGTTTTTCTCAGTCCGACTTATAATCGGATAAACGTGGTTCGAATCCACGACGGCGTATTATGAAAACATTTACGATTGACAACATGACAGTGCAGTTTAGAACTCTTAACTGGAATAAAAGAAACCAAACTGTAAAATTCAACCGTGGTTCTGGAACCTTGCGTGACAAATCAAGAAGGGCTCCTAGACTATCGAACGGTCGCTGGATTCCAATTAATAGTTCTGGAGGAAGTCTTAATGACTGGTGATGATCATACAGAAGAAGAAGCTGCTTTGTTGGTTCAAGCATACTTAACGTTTACCTCAAGATTCTCTGAGTATATTCGAGAAGTTGATATTGATCTTTGGAATAAAGGAATTGACTTTGCCAAAGACTATACCAACATTGAGGGTGTTATGTTGAAGGATGTACGTGATTTGATGGACATTAATCCGGAGGATTTTGATGAAGACACCGAAGATTAAAATTTATATTGCAGGTCCTATGTCAGGTCATCCAAATTTAAATTGGGATGCATTTGATCAAAAAGAAAATCAACTCACTTCCGCAGGATTTGAGGTAGTTAATCCTGCACGTATGGATCGTGAAATTGGTTTGGATCCAAAAAATGTTGGTGAGTATGATTATGAAGAGGCTGCTGGTAGGGACATTCAAGCTTTAAATTCATGTGATGCAATTTATCTTATGGCAGGATTTCAGCATAGTAAAGGTGCCTGTTGGGAGCGTGCTCTTGCCAAACAATGGAATTTAAAGCGATACTACGAGATTCCTCGTCACGACCATGAAATGCAGGACTTTGGTAACTTTGGTAGAAATTATCAAATGGAATTTGACTTTTAGATATAGATAATATCAAATTACAATTGGAGTATACTATGTCTACATCAGAGAAGAAAAAAGCATATAACCGTGAATATAACAAAAGAAGACTAGAACAAAATCCATTAATGCACGTTGAAAAAAACTTAAAGCATCGATATGGTATTACTCTTGAAGAGTATGAAAAACAACTGAATATTCAAGAAAATAAATGTAAACTATGTGGGGCAGAAGCATGCCCAACAGGTGATAGATTTGCGGTTGATCATTGTCACGAAACTGGCAAACTTCGTGCTCTTCTTTGTCAACATTGTAATACAGGTATAGGTCTCCTAAAACATGATAAAAATCTATTGGAAAAAGCAATAGATTATCTTGACGAAGATCATAATTTTGCTAGAATAGAGAAAACACAACTACCTCTTTAACTATGAATATATTTGTACTTGATAAAAATCCTAAAACATCTGCCAATCTTATGTGTGACAAGCACGTTGTAAAAATGATTGTAGAGTCTGCTCAAATGCTTTCTACTGTTCACCGTTACTTGGATGGAGATGAATTTATTTCATATAGCAAAAATGGTAGAAGAATTAAGAGATGGACACACGATACGGATGTCCCTGACTCCAAAATTCGCCTGTTTAAATCAGTTATGTTGAATCATCCGTGTACAATTTGGACTAGAGAGTCTCTCGGTAACTATTGTTGGTTGGCTAGTCATGCTCTTGAACTATGTCGTGAGTACACATATCGTTACGGCAGAATTCACAAAACTGAAGGTCTTGTAAATTGGTTTGTATACAATTACCCAAAGCAATTGTATGGATTTCATCTTACAGACTTTGCACAAGCGATGCCTGATGAGTACAAAGTAACTGGTGATGCCGTTGCAGCCTATCAGGCATATTATCGAGGAGAGAAGGCAGGATTTGCAAAGTGGACAAACAGGGAAATTCCAGAATGGTTCTTGACAAAGGATGAAAATGTAGTACAATGTGCGTAATGACTTAATTATATTATGGTGGTTTTGGACAGTGAACCCTGATCACTTCCGAGTTTAGGGACCTCTACAAACCCTGGCGTTAGGGGGATTCGCCACCCTCATTTTGCCGCTTTAGCTCAGTTGGTAGAGCTGGTGACTTTTAATCACTAGGTCGGGGGTTCGAGTCCCTCAAGCGGTATTTAGCGGGTGTAGCTCAATTGGTAGAGCGTCAGCTTTCCAAGCTGAATGTTGACGGTTCGAGTCCGTTCACCCGCTTCCAGTTCACGCTAGAAGTTGCTTTCTTTTTATCAGATGTCCAGAAAGAAGCAATGGTGTATCTAGTTTTACCTTTTATCTCTGTGACACCATGACGGTGATTACAGTCCGACAAGTGAATAGCAATTCTACCAGAAATTGGATCTATTTTAAAATTATGACCAGGGTAATAAGTTTCTCCCCCGTCATAGTCATCATTTAAGTAAATGATAGATCCAAATTCCCGGTGTCCATGTATTTTATTTTCACCTTCTACATTTGACATATCATCACAATGTGGTGACTGGGCCATCCCGTCAAACCATCTACAAAGACTCATGGCATCTGCGTAAGGTGTATATGGTAAATCGTATTTTTCGTGTATTATCTGTTGGGTTTTTAAAGCGGCTTTTTCTATGATTTCAGCAACATCTGAGTTTTCTGGTTTGATACGATCAAGTGTAATTGTTCTTTTATCCCATATAGTGTCAGGATAAGGTATCCAAACATCAGTATTTTCTGCGTAGGATAAAATGGCGGTTACTTCTTCATTCGTTAAAAATTGATCAATTGAAACTGGGTTGAATTCTGACATGTTAAATAACTCCAATAAATTCTACAGTATTTAGACACAAAAGGGTTGACAAACCCACCACAACGAGTATAATACTCGTATGACAAATGAATAAGAAATAATGTGAGGGAGACTAATTACCTCCCTTACGGGACTCGCATAATAATCCTCTACGAATGGGGATAGTGCAAACTCCAAGTGGTTTAGCGACCTGTCCTCATGATGCAGAAATGCTTGTGGGAGATGATCCTTAGCGGGATGTGTGGAGTGGTGGAAACAGATTACTACAGCCATTGTACGTTCGTTCTGTTTCCTTCAGGTATACAATAACCCTGAGTCCCATTAAACTACGCCGCGGGGGGAGGAACCGAACTTTGAACTCGGCACACTTCCCTCGCGGTTTTCTTTAGATAAATAATACTATCAACTATTTTAGGAGACAATAATGGATATATCACTGACAACATCGCAAATTTTAGGAACAATTTTCTATACTCTTGTAGTATTCGGTCTTGGCGCACTTTCTGGCAAGAAGATTTGGTACTGGGTTCGTTCTTTCTTTCCTTGGAATAAGGACTGATGGCATATTTTAATCCTAATATGGAAATGCCTCAAGAGTACATTGATACTCTTGTCGAGATGGGCATGGAGCAGAACATTTCGGCAGAACAGTACTCAAAGCAGATCATCATGAGTTTTCTTGCAAAAAATAATTCCAAGATGATCAAGAACTTCGCCCAAAAATATACAAGAGAAGTTGCTATCTAAGAGTAAAAATACATAAATAATAATATAAAAGACTGAACTACATTATGGGTTCAGTCTTTTTTATACATAAAATGAAATAGGAGAACTAGTATGCTAGCAAGCTCGGGCGCAACATATCCATCAGAAATTTTCATTTGGAAAGGTGGAAAAACCGCCAATCCATTACAACGAGATGCAGGCCGTCTCAATCGGTCAGAAGGTCATGGTTTTACCACCGCGACCTACTTTAATGCAGTAGAAAACTGGTTCGTACAAATAGAAGGTTCTACTTCTGGACAAGGTGCTTCCGGACCGGGATCTAGTCCCGTATCGGTTAGACCTGCGACTCGCTTACCAGAGGGTGGCGACGTAGTTAAATTTATGGCACTACCCAATGATCCTTATAACGGACTCACTGGCGGTCCATGGCCTAAGAACCCCTGCTTATGGGGCGGTAGAGGCTTTAGTGGAGGAGGAGCAGGTAATACTGGTTATAAGTGGATCGGTGCTGTTGGTTTAACTACCAACCATTATACTGGGTTAGCATCAGTTATAGTCGAAGAAAGTTATGGTAGGACTGCTGGTAATCTCGGTCGAGGTTGGAGACTTGGTCTCATTGGCGGTTATGGAACATCGAATGAATTTGATGGTTTAACAGCATCTAAGGATGGCGTTGTTTGGGATGGTCTTTATCTCGGAACAACTAGATTCTACAATGACCAACAGAAACACGGTACATATTTACAGAGAATGGATAAGGGTGGTTTCAAGACCCAAGGTGAGGGTGTCTACCAAAGTACATCGGATAGACAAGAAGTTATTCTGGGTGGCACAGCAGGTTCAATCACTAAAGCGCCCCGTTTAATGCCTTTTGATTCGAGTCCCACCGCGATCGGTCAGAACATCTACAAACTAACTTCAATCAATGCATTTACAGCGGTAATTCCCACTACCACAATGGGCTCCTCGATCCCCGGCTTACAATCATATACTAGAGACATATCAATCACACCTAGTGTTGGTGATATTGAAACTGATGCTAGCGTAATTTTTGCAGCAGGGGCTACGCGAGACTCTGGTGGAGTTAAAGTTCTGTTTAACTGCGGAATCAAGAATGAATTGAATATCGAGAGACGATTTGCGGGAACTCCCCTTGAAGGATTGTCAGCTGGTGCCGCAATGGTTGAGAACAGTAAGAACTCCAATAAAGTTATCATCGGTAGAGATCCGGATACTGGTCAAGCAACAAGACGATCTGTGAATAAGATTGTTCTTGGTGATGGTGATGCTCAAGCATTCGGTATAACTTCTGGAGCGAATTTAGAAATCCATTGTGGTCTTACTGTTGCTAATCTTGATATGAGAAGTGGATCTCTTCATCTATCTGATAGTCTGTTTAAAGACGAACATATCAGTGTTGTCAAGGGATCAATGCATGGTGGAGAATTAAATTATTATTCTCTCCTATCTCCTGATACAAGATTAAGAATTGGAACCGGAGGAAACACGTTCGATGATGGGATTAGAGTATTCTCTCCTGATGCCGTGTTTAGATTTAGTCCGAACACATACGTAAAGGCTGCACAGGGACTTAGTGGAGGAGAAGGAACTCCGGATGCCCAAGGATTTAACCGTACAAGTCCAAATAGTGGAACATTTACAACCTCTAAATCCGCACTAAGTAAATCTATAGATGATAAAATGTTTGAAGATTGATCTAATAAACTTTAGGAGAAGAAAGTAATGTCCGAAATTTTTTACTGGAAGGGTGGAGACACATATCCATCTAAAACCAATGGTAATGGTCTCGCATCGGGAGTTACCACAAATCAAGATTATGTTTGGAATAATCCTAAGAATTGGTTTGTAGTTTCCCATACTGGTGCAACTCTTACGACTGTTAGTGGGGCATATGCTAGTGCTTCATCTAGGCAGTATGAAAGAGCAACCAGAATTCCCCATGGAAATGACATTGTAAACTTCAAGGCCCTCGGCAGCCAAGCAGGATTTGGACTTTCTGGTGGACCTTGGCCCAAGACCCCATGTCTTGCGGGTGGTTTTGTGACAGTAGGAAATACTAGTGAGTGGTGGGGATCTTACGGAAATACAGCCGAGAGACAAGGAAGATGTAGATCTATTGTTGTGCATCCTTCTTACAGTCAAGGAACTAATGGTTGGGAGTTCGGGAGTATATTATACAGTTACTTGGGTACAATTTCGGTTGATGGAAATACCAACGGGGCCCAGCCTGGGGCGCGTATCATGACAGGACTTTCGCTCGGTGCTGATATCTTTGCAGAAAAAGCCTCGGGTGAGAGGGTAGTCCTCCAAGGAGGTACCTTCGGTGATATGTACTCATTCGGTAAGACCAGGCGAACTTTCAAACAGGTTGACACGGTTAACTTACTACTTGCAGGATCTACTACTTTTGGAGGATCTCCGCAGTATAATTCGAACTCCTTCTCTTTGATCAGCAGTAATGTCTCTAACGCAGTAAGAATTGAGGGTGATCATAGTCCTAATTTAGCAGGTGTAAACTATTCTGACATTAGTATTCAGTTAGATAATAAAGTTAAGAGTCTTGTTGTCTACCCAGAAAATGTTCAGAATTTAAATTTCTACGCCGAAGAAGCGGAAGACGTTATTCTTGCTCCGCAGGGATATGATAACTTCTCTTCCTACCAATTAAAATCTAATTTTAACTCAGATAATGGAATATCGATTGATAATCTAACATTATTGTCTGTTAATCCTTTGACAGGCTCAACTACCGGTGCCGTGGGTGGCGGTTCCAGTGGCCCGTTGAGGCAACCAGAGGTTCAATGGGAGGGCGGAACAATTGGCAATCTACAGATGTCCGCCGGACGAATTAAGATCGCAGCCAATGCGGATGATAGAGCCAACATCATCGGTGGCGCTATATCTGGAACTTCTACACTAAATCTAGATTCTCCAGACCTATTTTCAACTAGTAGAATTGGAACTGGTGGTTGTAGTAGTGATAATGAGGGACTTCTAGTTAAGAGTGAACAGGTAGAGATTAAGTTCAAGTCGGGAACATTGGTTAACAGTGTAACTGGCATCAGTGCCGAATCGGTCTTCTCCTTTGCCGTTGCAGTACCATCGTCTTCAGGTTCGAAGTTCGGTACTTCGCCTTGATAATCACCTAATCGTGAATAAAAAGCCTCCCTTCGGGGAGGCTTTTTTTATTATTGAATAAAGGGGTTGACAAGGACATGATGTATGCTATAATTGTCGTATCGAGTTGAGGAACACACGGGTGCGACTCCGAGACTCGCTTCTAATCAAGCAAGCACCCACCAATTGGAGATTCATTTTTATGAGCAACAACACCCTTACCAAGAAGCGCCGCGTTATCAACTACCTCTCAAGCGGCAAGGGACTCACTCCCGCAGAGGCACGTTCCCGGTTCGGAGTCGCTAACCTCCGAGCCACCATCAGCGATATCCGCTCGATGGTTGAAGCCCACGGTAACTGGGAAATCAGTACCGAGGGTACCGCTAACGGTTCCACTCGTTACTTCATGGAGGATACCCATCCGGGCAATCGCACCTACGGTTTCGATAAGAATGGAAAGCGTTACTCCCTCTGAAATTGAGGAAACTTGGATTGAACAGATCCTCCGGTTCGCCGGGGGATTCTGTTTATCCAGATAAATATCATGAAAGGAGACTTTCATGGGTAAACAACATTCAGCGGGTAAAGGAGATCGACCCAGAAAAGTTGATCTCAAAAAGTATAAAGAAAACTACGAAAAAATTTTCAATAAAACGAAAGTGAGTAATAATAATGGCAGTAAGAATCGTAAGACTAACGACAGGTGAAGAAATTCTTTGTGACTACACGGTGGAGGATACTTCCGCTAATCTTAAGAATCCAACAGTTCTACTACCCATGGAGGGTGGGAAGTTGGCTCTAGTTCCATGGATGCCTTATTCGGATAAGCCGAATGAAACTGTAACCATGTCAACTAATAATGTTATGTTTGATATTCCACCTCTCAAGGATCTGATGAATGAATATAACAAAACAATTGGTACAGGTTTAGTTATTCCTGATGGTCCAATTGGTGATACTCCGGGACTTAAGTTGACCACCTGATTATAAGCGCCTGTAGCTCAGTTGGATAGAGCAACGGACTTCTAATCCGTAGGTCATAGGTTCAAATCCTATCAGGCGTGTTGGAGAAAAAAATGAAAAATGTAGAAATGACATTCCAGTTCGAAGACTCACAGTATGAAATGCTTGAAGACGAAGCGAAGTCTTTAGGTATGACTATAGAAGAATTAATGGCGAATACTTTCTCTGTCATAATGCATGAGATTCAAGATGATGTGCAATACAGAAATGAACATGGTAAGCAACCGCAAGATACTAAAACTGATTGAAACTGCAAAACCAGTTTGTATGAATATACCTAGACAAAAGAGACATTGTTCTCTTATTGTATGTAAGAATGAAATAGTTTCAATTGGGACTAATGTTTTCAAAACACATCCAAAGGCAAAAAGACTAGGATATCGATATGATGAAATGCATTCTGAATTAGATGCATTACTTAAGGCGCCTCAAAGGAAAAATTTACACCTATATAATTTTAGGTTTAATAGGTTTGGAGAAATGAGAATTTCTAGACCATGCATACTTTGTATGCCTTGGTGTATGGCTATATTCGATAGAATCTTTTTTACAACTCCTACAGGAATAGAAAGAATACAATGAATTTTAAAATAGGACAGAAAGTTATTCAAAAAACAGATATGCAAGAAGGCACTGTTATCGAAATTATTGATAACGTTGCAAAAGTTATTTTTTCTGACGGAGAAATAAAGCATATGCATCATACTCTACTTGCAGAAAAACTTGATGGATCGACTGACGACTCCCGAAGTTTTTTGACCGAATAGAGATATGATCAATACATATAACGGCTAGAATGTAATATATTGAAAGGTATTTTATGAGTATCCGAGAGCCAAAAGCAGGAATCAAGTCTACAGAATTTTGGGCAACTATTGGAATTTCTGGTTTACCCATTGCAGATCAATTGGGTATTTTTGATAAAATGCCTGTGACAGAGGGAGGGGAAACTGCTCTATGGATCTCAGCAGGTCTCATAGGAGCAGTTTATGTTTTCACTAGGGCATGGGTCAAGGTAGCAAACGTAAAATACGGAGATCAAAATGAAAAAAGCGTTATCAATACTAACACTCGCAGCAGCAAGTAATCTTTATGCACAGGACGATAACAACTGCGGACCAAAGTTAGTTCCAATGACAACCACCAGAGTTCCTTTTTTTAATGATGAAGGGGAAGAAAGTGGTTATATGATTACAGTGTCGGAAGCTGACACCGAAACTCGTACTATGATTGCTGCTTACGAAACTCCGTATAGCGATTCAATTGGGGCATTTACTATGGATGGTGATATAACATTTACCAATAAATCTCCCGTTACTAGAAGACAAAGGTTTCGGCAGAGTATTCTTTTATCAGAGGGAATCATGCCAATAATTCCTCCAGCATTCTCTGAAGTTTGCTGGGAACCTGATATTCGCAGACTCATTACATATTACGAGCAAGTTGTCCAGCCAGGAGAAACTATTCGGGTTCCAATCTTCTGGGAGATTACAACTCGTCTGGAGGCGCAACTTGCAGATGTCAACGCGGATGGTGTCGTTGATGCGGCAGATCAAGGACTTCTTATGGCAGCATTTGGAACTGATAATCCTCTGTATGATCTCGATCAGAGTGGTGTGGTCGATAGTGCAGATTTAGGAATCCTTCTCAGTCAGTGGTCAGAAACTTCGGATGATGTCATCGAAGATGCAAACGCCGGTGATCCCGATCCAATCGAGCAAATATGGAATCCTGCATGGGAAACATCTGATTATATCATATCAGTTGATATTGAATCGGAACCAATAAGGGGAGGTAATGGACAAGTCCGTATCCCTTTTCCGGATTGGCAGTGGACAGCATAAAGGGTGATATATCTTTAGAGGATGCAAATGGTTCTGCTGGACCTGCCACAATAACAGTTAATCCTTACGGATATCAATCAATTGGTTTAGATAGATTGGTGGAACCTACCAGTAAGTGGATTGTAGAAATGTACCGAGGGGATAATCTTCTTGGTACATTATCATCCGAATCAGAAAATGCATCATCTAGTGGTAGGATTAATTTACCTGACGGGGGCGTCCAGTATGGTAACGCCCTCTTCTGGAGAAAATTAATTCCTACCGATCAAGTTAAGTTAGGCGATAAATGGATAGTTTATGGGTGGAATACTTCTCCCATAATTTCTGACTACCCACCAAGTAGAGAATACATAAAACCATAGGAGAATATAAATGTCAGAAGAATTTGATTTTGGATTCACAGCAGTTGATGAAGATGAATTATCTAATATATTAAAGAATGTTTCTACTGATGTCGAGCCAAGCGAAGATATTCTTGCAATCAAAGAAAAACTAGATTTGATAATGCAAATGAATAGCACATGTGAAGGCGCAAGTGCAGTAAAGCTACAATATGATGAATTAATGAAAGCCAAATTTGATGAAATAGAGGCACTAATAATTCCAGTTCTTCAGAATTTGATGAAAAATCAGTCTAAAGATTATCTTTATTGGCCGGGAAAACAGCGTAAAGCCCAGTGCGAACTACAGTTAGAAAAAACACTCAAAATCACTCGAAGCTGATTGACACAACCAGAATCTGTGGTACAATATGCGTATGAAGAACGAAGCCGGGATGGCGGAATTGGCATACGCATCAGACTTAAAATCTGACGATCTTAATGATCTTGTGGGTTCGAGTCCCACTCTCGGTATTATTGCCACCGTAGCTCAGTTGGCAGAGCAGAGGTTTTGTAAACCTCAGGTCGCAGGTTCGAGTCCTGTTGGTGGCTTCCTTCGGAGGGTAGTGTTTTTCCCCTGTAGCTCAGTTGGTAGAGCGAGCGGCTGTTAACCGCTAGGTCCTTGGTTCGAGTCCAAGTGGGGGAGTGTTTCAGAGTGTAGCACAGCTTGGTAGTGCGTTGCGTTTGGGACGCAAAGGTCGCTGGTTCGAATCCAGTCACTCTGACTTAAGGAGATTATGATGCCAAAGCGTGAATTGGATCAATTTGATTTGGAAGCAGAACGAGAAGCGTCTGCAATTCGTGGCCACCGTGGAATTCCGGAGACTGCTTACGGTAAGGGTATTACCAAGCAGCGAAGGATGCACAAGCGAGGGCAAGAAATTTTGGAAACTAGAATCATCAAGAGAGGACAATGGCTATCATGACAGAAGAATTGATTAGTTCCCGAGAAGATATTTGTTTTATTACAAATAAGATTATAAGCAAAAATGATAAAACAAGATTTACGTTTGAGTTTGATGCTTGGGTATCGGAAGAGGGTCAGAAGATTGTCGAAGCAGAAGCTCGTGGTTCTGATCCCGATCGGGAGTCTCAGATCATCTTTAGTGAGTGGTATGCAATAGATGAAGCAAATGCCGCAAACGATGAATTCCGCCGAGGGTGGCGACCTGTTCGTCGTGGGTGGTCGGAATGAGAGCATTTACTATACTAGAACTTCTGGTATGTGTCGCATTGATTTCTCTTTTGATTTCAATGACTTTATTTTTTCGGTGGGATGATACCAAGAAGGAACTTCAAGACAACCAAGAGATCCAGCAAGCAACAACCGAGTTATGGCTGTTACGCATTGAAGATCCTACTCAACCTGTTTATTGGGTTTGGGAAAACGAAGATGGTGTCATGTGGATGATGTCTCGCAGTGACAACAAGGTGAGGAAGGTAGGACCATGAGCAGTGAAATTCATGACTTTCATGGGCCATATCAGATTCATACACATCCCCAAGGAGATGTCGTGTTTATTAAGAATGGTGGCGTATATTCTTATGACAGCGATAAACTTCGAGAAATTGTCACATCCAAGATTTCGGAATACAATGCCGAATTAATGAAATGGAATCTTCTATTGGACAGAATGAATAATGCATGACGAAGAAGTAGGATTTGCGGCACTCTATATCATGACTACTTGGAATGTTCTTCTAGGCATTTGTATGATTTTTGAGATTATTCCACTTTATTACGGTATGGGACTTGCCTTTATTGGAATGTTTGGTATAATTTATAAGTCTTGGAGAATGCTTATGGGCGATGTTCGCCCTTGGAATCCTCCTAAAAGGATTAATAAGAATGATTTGTCTTGAGTGCGAAATCCAAATTCCAGAAGCCCGTTTAGAAGCAGTCCCCGACGCAGAATATTGTGTCAACTGTACTGATAAAAACTCCGCTCCTGTTATTGCCCGTGTGATCTACAGTCATAAGTGTGATAGCGAACTGTTCATTGCCAAGGGCAAAGAAAACGTTCGCCGGCTTAGTCGTGAATGGTCTAGATCCCGGTGATATCTCCCATAACAACCACCCACAATCTAGTCCAAATTGATCCAACCGAGATTTCTGTTTCTAGAATCTCGGTTGGTCAACTTTTTTCTATGATAAAAGATTTGAGTAAAGCAAAAACACGACCTGCACCGGGAAGAAAATTTTGTTTTGCTATCTGGCATAAAGATTTACTCATAGGTGTTATGGGTTTTTCTAGTCCTGTGATTAATCTTGGTGTCAGAGATGAGCACTTAAACATGCCAAAAAATCCATCCGAAAAAGGAAAGGTTCTTCGGAGTTATGTTGATATGTCAACGTGTGTTGGTCTTCAACCATTATCTTGGCATTGGAACATAGGAAAACTTATCGCTATGTTAGGAGTCTCGTCTGCTGTCTCCTCGTACTATCAACACCAATACCGTGACGATCTTGTGGGTGTTACTACAACGTCTCTGAGCGGACGAGGATCGCAGTACAACCGTCTCTATAAGTTTCTAGGGTATACGAAGGGTTATGGACACGAACATGTCTCAGACGAAGAGTACCAGCGTATGATGCAATGGATGAGAGATAATGATATCGAGATTCCATCCTGCAATTTTGGGGCAGGTAGTAATCCTCGTATGCGTAGAATTGCTGCCTATAATAAGGCGAATGGAATTAAATCTCCTATGAAGCACGGAAAGAAGAGAGGCGTATACTACATGGCTTGTTCTAATGAAAGTGTTGAAAGTATATGTGAAAGATGGTATAATCGCTGGGGTAAATCTAGATATGAACGAACCAAAGATCAAACACCCCCATACTTAAATGGAACTGATTAATGTTAGGTCAATTGTTGGCGATCACCTTAGTATTATCTCAGCAGAATCTTCTAGATGCAATATGTCAAGTAGAGAGTAATTGTAACAGTGATGCCGTTGGTGATAATGGGAATGCAATAGGTCCTTATCAAATTTGGTATGTCTACTGGCAAGATGCTATTGAGCACCGTCCAGAAATTGGAGGATCTTACAATGATTGTGTGAACAAGGAATATTCGGAAAAAATTGTTTCTGCATATTGGGATCGTTACGCTACTAAAAAAAGACTGGGTAGAGTAGTTACCAATCAGGATAGAGCAAGAATTCATAATGGAGGACCAAACGGTTATAAAAAGGTCTCTACATTAAAGTATTGGAGAAAGGTTCAATGGAAACTAGGAACATAATCGATCATTATCACTACTGGAAGCATGAGGCTATCCTTGCCGATCTTGACAATAAGCGACACAATTATTCCGTACTTTGTACTAACTTACATAATGATTTCAATATTTCTACTGTTATTCGTAACGCGAACGCCTTCCTCGCGGAAGAAGTCATCATCTACGGATCAAAGCAGTGGGACCGACGAGGTGCAGTAGGAACGCACAACTATAATCGAATGTCATACTTCAAGGAGGACGAACATGGAAAACTTATGGACAAAATATTTGATTATCATATCGTCTGTATGGATAACATTGAAGGTAGTCGAGACATTGCTACACTTGACTGGCCTAAAGAAAAGCATACATTACTGGTCTTCGGTCAGGAACAAGTCGGAGTCCCCAAGGAATTTATTGAAGTAGCAGACGACATTGCGTATATTCCGCAGTATGGNACCGTNCGTAGTCTGAATGTAGGAACTGCATCAGGAATTGCGATGCATGAATATTGCAGGAATCTTTGCCCCGTGGTGTAATGGTAGCACAGGAGATTTTGGTTCTCCTTGTCCAAGTTCAAATCTTGGCGGGGCAGTTACAGTTTATAAATAAAAGTGAAGTCGCTTCGGGGCTTCACTTTTTCAAGTCTTGCTTTAAGGAGACAAATATGACAGACATTGAAAAGTTTGCCAATACTGTAATTGGTTTTGATCGTATGTTTGATAGGCTACTCGCCTCAACCGAAAATGATATTACGGTTGGAAGTTACCCACCTTACAATTTAATCGAGGATGATGATGATAATTTTCGTCTTGAAATTGCACTTGCAGGTTTCAAGAAGGAAGAGATTACTGTGTCTTTGAAGGAAGGTGTGTTATACGTAGAGGCTTGTCGTGATGCTGTAAATCGTGAGGAGACTAAGTATCGTCATCGCGGAATAGCAGCAAGAGCATTTAAGCGTGCTTGGACACTTGCCGAGTATGTTGAAGCGGGCAAGGTAACTTATGAGGATGGAATTATGACAATTCCACTGATGCGGGTTTTACCCGAGGAAAAGAAACCTAAACTTCTTTGGGGAGAATGAGAAAGGGGGGAGCATGCTCCCCCCTTTTCAATAGCCATAACCGCTGCTAGAAGAGGGCGCAGAGGCAGGCGACGATCTTGGTGTAGAATTAGATGCTGGAGGAGGTGGGGGTGGTGTTGATTGGGAAGTCGCCCTTGGATTCCTTGGGACTATCGGGGTGACTGGATCCGGTACTCTACTTCTTGATCTATAAATTGCCGACTGGGAAAATGTAGAATAGTTACCATGGAAGAATGTTTTATTCTCGACTAATCCATTAGGCATATAGAAAGTTTTCCCCTGTATCTCGTGGGTATGATAACCTTCTGTGGTTTCTCCGTTTCTAACGAGAGAAGGACTNGGACTAGCCTCAATTGCTCCTTCTGCTGTCGTATATAATGGATAGTATCCATCAACTGCAAACGGACCAGTTTTTCTGCCTGTTTCCTGAGCGATAGGTGCGGTAGTTCTCGTTAGGGATATTTCTTGATCTGGTAAAGATGATGGTTCTCTTGCCGAAGTCTCTGTTGTTTTAGAGTTCAGCAATGTAGATTCTACTTTTTCTCTGTAGTGTTCAATATAGATTGATTCCGAAAAATTGTTTTCACTTACACAATCATCATCGAAAAATAAATATTCAACATTGTTTATTTTGTAAAAGTCTTTTATCGTGAATGTTTTTGTATTTAATTGACTATTGAATTTTACTTGGTCGTTTATATTAAGACCCAGAGATAATATAGAATTTTTAGTAGATGATCCTAGTAAATTCTTAACACCGAAAACCTTTAAGTCGCCCCTAATCGAATCGGAAAGTTGTAGTTGAGGAGCACTGGTAAAATATGGGGAGTTGAATAAAGTTACAGTACCAACATCAGGTGCTGAATTTATTTTTGCCTTTATTATTGTTTTATTTAACATCTCTTGAAAAATGTAGGTTCCTGTTATATTAACATCATCAATATATTCTACTGGATTTTCGTAGGAACCATTTGTTACAGTAAATATATCACCACTCTGGGCATATTTAAACTTTAATTTTAAGATATTTACACTAGACTCTTTATAATTTGAATAATCAAAAAATATGTCATTTCCGTTTATAGTTACGGTTGGTTTTGGTATAAGTCTTTCAGTATTTAAAACTATATCTTTGGATTTGTCGAAGAAAACTAATCCATAAAATAAACCTTCGTTCAGTAAATCTAGGCTTATTCTATTGGATTTTGTTTTACTTTTATTGAATCTTCGTGTGTTTAGATTTCTTATCATGATCCGATATAACTTACTGATTGTGTTCCTGATGTTGTTCTGATGTATATTAGATTGAGGTTATTAATTTCAAGGAAAACTGATTCACCGGGATCTAGTGGATATCCATTAATCACGTTTCTACTTAGACTAATGGATCCAACATAGATCACATCACTGTTTGTGGTAGATGCCTTAATGGTGACACCCGACTTGAGACTTGAATTGGATTTCAGTTGGGTTGCACCTGTGGTAGAAGTTACGCTCACTGATGAAGCAACAAAGGAACTGGGTTTAGTTAATTCTGCTACCTTTACACTGTAATATGAATTTGTTAATCTTGTATCCAACGTGCTGATTAGATTGGTATCGGCATCTATATTGTTTAGTGCTTTCAGTATACCATTATCACCGGTGCCAAGTCTATCGATTATGTTATCAGCATTTAGCGTAATACCGCTACTGAAAGTTACTGGTAGTGCAGTTGAAGCCTTAACATCTATCTGACCAGAATTTTCACCCTTAACGATGAGGGGTGTTCCTCCCGATCCGGCAGTATATCCTTGCACTACCAATCCACTTATATTATCCGCAGTAACAGAAACTGTTGCTGAAAGAGTTACATTAGCACTGATACCGGTTCCAACCACATTAACATTTAATGCATCACCGGAACTTCCTAGTGTATCTCCATCTCCTGCGTATAGTCTGGTTAGGACTTTGGTACCTGCGTCAGATCCGAAAACCTTTATGGAATCCGTACCTGCTGCCAATACTCTACCACCATTTATAGTTACTGTTCCGGTTACGCCAACTTCATCTATTGCTGGGGATAGTCGTCTACCTCCAGTTACAACAATTGGATTATATGCTGTTGCTCCTGTACCTCCACCAAATCCAGTTACCCACGCTCCCGTTACACCAGAAACCAAGACTGCATTAATAATTCGTGCATCACCACTAATTGCGAGAGGATATCCTCCAGAAATACCTTCTACGGTACCTGTTATACCAATAGCACCCCCCAGAGTTGTACCTGCAACCATAAGATATTCAATATCTCTGGTCGTTCCCGGAACCAATCTATTGATTATTCGGAATTCTCCGGTTCCTCTGATTGTTCCTGTTATACCTAAAAGCGAACCCGTGAACCCGCTTATGTTAACCGGTAAGGGATTGGTTGCAGATACTCTGGTATTTGCACCCGATGGAGTTCCGTAAGCAATTTTAAATATTTGCAGGTGTGAATTGCTAAACCCGATACCATTAGTACCATAATCGGTTGCAAAATCGGCAGTGTTTCCAAAAACTTCAAAAGTTACGTTATTCGTGGTATCGGGCATCTTGTTCTCCGTTACGGATATATATACTTGACAATGTATTTATATCGATTATAATACCAGTATGATATTAGAAAATGACTTTAAAAACATCTTCAACAAATCTGTTGAAAAAAGGGTTTCAGGAAGAAACTCTACCTATTTAGACGCCGTTATCGAGTCTTGTGAAGAGCATAATATAGAAGTGACCGTTGCGGCAAAATGGATCTCTGCGCCAATCAAAGAGAAACTGATGGTCGAAGGACAAGAGATAAATCTTGTCCCAAAAACCACAAATAAGCTTCCATTGTAGTTTAAATATGGTATAATAAATCAGATGCGGGGAGGTCCCGTATTTTTATGTGCAGGGGAGATCCCTGCGGAAAGGCTCCATACATGGGCAATTTTACACGAATGGACTCACGAGAGTCACTTGAGGCACTCCAGAAGGCTCTGGAACAAACTGACGAAAAGAAGAGTTACAAGGATGATCGATTCTGGCGACCAGAACTCGACAAGTCGGGTAACGGATATGCGGAGATTCGTTTTCTTCCACCAATCGAAGGTGAAGATCTCCCTCTCGCTAAGTTGTACTCACATGGTTTTCAGGGACCTGGTGGTTGGTACATCGAAAACTCCCTGACTACACTCAACAAGAAGGATCCAGTTTCAGAGATGAATAGTCAACTCTGGAACAGCGGACTTGATTCTGATAAGGATCTTGCTCGTACTCGGCGCCGTAAGTTGAATTATATCTCCAACGTTTATATTGTTGCAGATCCGGCAAATCCTCAGAACGAGGGGAAGATTTTTCTCTTCAAGTATGGAAAGAAGATCTTTGACAAGATCCAAGAAGCCATGCATCCTGAGTTTGCAGATGAAGAAGCGATCAATCCCTTCTCCATCACTAACGGAGCAAGCTTCAAGTTGAAGATTCGTCGGGTTGCGGGATTTGTCAATTATGACAAGTCACAATTCGATAGCTCTAGTGATATGTCTGAGGTTGAATTTCCTGACGGTTATGCTCTTACTGAGTTTACCGGTGAATCCAACTTCAAGTCATATGAAGATCTCAAGTCGAGACTTGAGATGGTTCTTGGTGGAAATATGCGAGGAACTGCTGAGAGTACTCCGACAGCGGAGGAGTCCGAAGCTCCAGCAAAGACTTCAAATACTAATATTAAGAGTCAGGTAGATAACGCCGAAGAAGAAGATGCTATGTCATACTTCGAAAAGTTGGCTAACGACTGATTCAGCCGTTCCTGACGCGCCAGTTTGGTAAACTTATGTTGCTATGATGTAAGAATCCGTTGAAACTAGAGCCTCTAGTATTAGTAGGTTTAGATTCAGCAACACTACCAGAAGAAGAAGGGCTTGTGGGTGAAACCATAGGCCCTTTTTCTTTTCTTTTTACTTCTTTCATTCTTTCAGATGCTGCACTACTTTGCTGTGCTACAGATCTTCTCATGACACCCGCAGAGTTGATTAGATCCGTGGAAGTTTTATTTTCAGTTATATTCAACCTACTCTGCGTCGGTGTAATATTTGTCGGTGAATACTGGTTCATGAAACTTAATTCAGAATTTCTGTTTATTTTATTATCAATTTCATTTACGTTTATTTTATTTGTATTATTCGTATTTACTGGATTTTTATTGATTGTGCTTTGATTTACACTATTATTCAATTGTACAGAGGTTGAACTTGATTTGCCGGGGTTTGGGAAAGTATCTCCGGCAATTACTTTACTATTAGTGGGATTAGATTGGGAAACCGGGACTATTTTTTCTGGACTAGCACCATCTCCTGCTAGAACTAAAGACCCACCAGGTCTGGGTGCTATAGAATCGCCTCCATACTCATATGAAACTAGCACGTTATTTTGCTTTTTCTCTATGAAATCCTTCACTTTACTAGTTTCTACTATTTTTTGACCACCCTTAGTTAAAACAGGAACTACTTTACTTTTTTCTAAAATGGTTTTTATGTTATTGGTAAGAAATTCTTTTACTAGAGTATCCTTACCACCAATAACTTTTACTTCACTCTTGTTTATTATGCTTGGCGATGGAGTTGAATTGCTTGCTTTTACTATTGCTTTTGGTCGAGGTCTATAAATTGTATCGGTTTTTTTACTGGCCACTCCACTGTATCGATCTAAATTAACAGAAGGACCTTTTGGTTTTTTCTTAGTTTCTCTCGTTGGGGATATATCTGGCATTTCTCCACTGAACAACGGAGATACTTTCTTATTCTTTAAAGAATTGAAAATATTCTGGTGGGTTTTTCTTTGTTTTCTTTTTCGATTTAGGAGTTTAGATATTTTCATTCATTTCTCTTTGCTTTTGTATTGAATCTTCTTCTTCCAGAAACCCTCGTATCATTGTTACATAAATGTTTCTTTCCCATGGTGCCATAAATTCTATTTCATGGAGGGAATACTTGTAAAAGTGAGTCATTTGAAAACTCAATTTATACAATATCTCTAAGTTTATATAACAGAGGGAAAACCGAAAAAATCAAATATACTTTCTATTGTTATGTCTTGCGTTCCGTTTTTTGATTGATACTTTGTTTCTAATACTATTTTTTTGGAGTTGGTTATATAATCAACCACCTCTTGAAATTGCTTTTTGTTTAAATTTTCAACAAAGTCAAGCAATTCATTTTTTTCTATGGTTGATACGTCAATATCACCATCTTTCGTTTTTACTTTCTTTATGCACTTTGATATGATTTCGTAGTATGACTTCAATTCATCTTCAGTGGATACTTCTATATAAGTTTTCAGTTTTGGTTCTGCCATCTCTATAGCCACATCATCATTTAGTTGTATTGCAGGATTTTGATTTTCGCCTACTACTTTAATATCTTTTTCTAGATTAAAAATAACTTCATATTGGTTCAGTTGAGTATCTTGAACTTTTGCCTCTATAACTTCACCCACAGATTTTGATCTTATCTTTAAAAATAAGTAACATGCATCACAGAAGGACAATTCAGATGCATCTTTAATATCTTCGCAGCAATTTTCTATAATAATTTTCATTGAAATTGCAAGAGCAGATGTGGTTTTTTCCTCTAGTGCCAATAGCAGTATCTTTTCTTCCTTTACAAAAAAAGGACGAAAGTAATGATCATCTTTGCTGTGTGGCAATGTGCATTTATATCTGGGCGCAGTTTTAGTCAAAATATCTGATAACATAGATTCTCCATAATTTTATCATGTTCCATAATCGGTTTCGTATTCTCTGGTATAATCTCGGAATGCAAAATTAATAGTAAATGTCTGTATGCTATTAGTTTCATATTGAGAAAAACCTATTGGTAGTATTTCAGTGGGGAATGCCTCTTTGAACGTTAGTTTATAAACACTATCACCTCTTGCGGATGAATTCGATTTTCTGTCGAACATATAGACTGATACTGTTCCCGTTAGAGATCTATTATACTCTCTAGTAAAACTTGCTCCGTTAAAGTCAATATATGCAGAGTCTCTCCAAGATAAAAATGCATTGAATGCCCCAAAATCATTCATCAGGGGCAAAGTTACCGAAAAATTCGAATATTGTTTTCTTAGGGGAAATGGCTTTTTTAGACCTGTATAGGAAAACTGCTGAGTTTCTGTTCCTATAGAAGGAGATGTAAATTCCAACGCAGGGAAAATTTGTGCCTCTGGTATTAAAAATATAGTATCACCCGTCGTATTTGGTTGCAGGGTAGGAAAAGCGACTGATACTTCAAATCCCCATTTTGGTATAGGCGCAAAATTATTTGTTACCAGAGATCTTAGTGCTTCTATTGGTGATCCGGAATTATTACTTGCATTAGCCATTTTTTTTGTCTCCAAACAATTCTTTTTCTGTTAGGATTACCCAACGCCACCCATTTTTAACGCAAAACGATTTAGCAGATTCCCATTTAGCCTTATTTATCTCATATGTTAAGGATTCTGCAAGAAAATTCTTACTCTTTCTCTTTGGTTTCTTAGGAGGCGCCGTTTGTTTTTTTGGTTTTATTTCTATAAGCAAAGTTTCTACTTCCTTTGAGTTATTTAGCACTTCGATTAAAAAATCAGGATAATACTTATGAACTCTATTATCTTTAGGGGAGATATATGGAATTGATATTTCCTCACTCGCCCATCTCAGCACATTAGAATTATTATCCAACCATTTACAGAATTTTCTTTCCCACAGAGATCTACATACTATGTTAGAAAAATCACCTATATATTTCGATGGGTTTTTGGGTAAAAATTTAGTTTTATAAGGCATAAAAAAATGGCTCTAGGATTTCCACCACAATCAAAGGTATCGACTAATCTATCTTATTTAGGACAGGCATTTGGTTCACCATTTAATACTATGATTGAATGCTATGCGTACACCAACAATAAAACCATCAGGGCATATGGAGGTCAAGATAAATTAGCATCTTTTATTTTGCCCATACCAGTACAATTTCAGAGTCAAATTGTCTCAGAAACGATCGATGCCCGAGCGAAGGAAGGTGGTGTTGCAGCATATTTAAAAGGTTTTGTAGGTGACGGAGGATTTGCTATAGATCAGGAAATCACGCAGAATCAACTTGATCAAATTAGCGAACGGATAATGAATGATATTAATATAGGGGTAACTGGCAGAGATACAAAAC
>JGI24005J15628_10000216_pt1 | contig 36567 bp, 49 predicted proteins | sample LinPmetageLP40_FD_15628 | JGI IMG/M metagenome (IMG submission 15628)
TGACCATACATACGTGTACACAAGTGTTACGCACAATCAGTATTAATCGTAAAGGTGACCATACATACGTGTACACAAGTGTTACGCACAATCAGTAATAACCATACATACTAGAGATCCTCCATAAAAAGGACCACGTGCTTCAGGACCAACGGCGGTACTAAGTGTACAGTAATGGTTAGGTAAGGTTACATATAAATTATGTAAGCACTGGTGGTTCCGTATTAAATATGTAGATACCAGAAACCAATAAATTGGTACATTTTTTCGTACTGTACGAAAATCCGAACCATACACAATGGATGCATACGTACATATACTCTCGGTACCAGCACACTGGTACATTTTTGCGTACTGTACGAAAATCCGAATTTTATCGAATCAGATATTAAACCCGACCGAGTCGAGATGACTTCCGCATGCATGCAGTTAATGACAACCGATAGAGTTCTACCAGTGATCGATCAGGATGTTGCAATTGAGGAGCAGAGCGCAGGCGTCAAGATAGAATACACTGACAGCCAAGGTGTAAAGTGTTCTTTATACGTTAAGCAGTGGGCTGCCCTTACCGTTCACAATGAACTCCAAAAGGCCATCGACATCGTGTTGAAATCGACGGACATTTACACATTCCAGCTTCCCACGAAACACTCGGAGATTAGCGATATCGTAATAAAGAAGGCTATCGCAAAGAGCACTCAACCCGACAAACCAGAGATCTCCACTGGTAACCGGGTGTGTTAGCATTGCAATGCACCGCCCGCCTGCTTCACAGACCCTTCCTAACTACCCTCAAAGCTACACGGGCTTGTCGTTTGCTTCATTCCAGACAAAAACAAGGTGGTCTCCTTTTTGAGGATTGTCGATTTCACGGTTAAAGATAACAGCCACGCAGTGTACACTATGGATGCCCGCAAAGCACTCCTGAAAGGCCATCGTGACTTTAATCAAAGGGGCAAAGACGGCATCCGGATCGCGAAGAAAGAAAGGTTTATTATTTTACCCGATCCGAGCTACTGGTCTGTCGTCAAAGAGGGCGGAAACGAAAGCGGGCAGGAAAAGGGCGAGTCCCAGTATAATCCAGGTTCCCACAGCAACTTTATTGATGAATTATGGACTTTCAAGGCACTGGCGATTGCCGAAACCGTCAACGGGGCCGCCATGGAAAACATCACCATGGATAAAACTTACACAGGGGCCGGAGGGTGGGCCAAACTAAAACGCCACTTTTATGACTTTTACGAGGATATTGAGAATGGGGAGAAGCCCAAAGAGTGCATATTCAAGCTTCTGGAAAGCATCACTGGCGAACCAAGAGCAAACTCTCTCACACAGAAGATTATACTTTACATATGCGAGTTATACTATCCCCAATGCAAGAGGGCCTTTCAAAGAATCCTACAATTGCAATTGTGTGGAAAAGGTGAGCACTCGACGACATTGCTTTCTTTTACCCCCGTCATATCCGCTACTCAAAAATCCAACCCCAACAGTCAAGTGTCATTTTGACAAGGGGCAGGATACCTACAATGCTCTCACGGGATATGATAAAGATAATGATGTATGTATACATGTGAACGAGTGCATCCCTCTGTTCCCCGTTGACCTTCTTCCAAATCGAAACTCAATAGACGTACTCGGACGACCCACAATTTCTCGGGAAACCGGGAGATGAAAAAATTCATCTCACCTCCATTTTTTTCAATGGCGTGTCTTGGGAATTTATGAAGTTCTTTTGGTCTCACGGATCGGACGAGATGGGAAGACTTATCGAAAACGCATGCGAGTATCTAGAAGGCCTGACGGGTAAGCTCACGCCCAATTGCGTCTTTCAATCATGCTCTTACTTTACTATTACCATCCGCGATCGCGCACAGAGCTCGAAAAACTGAAAGAGGGTGGGAATTTAACTGTAATGGCACCCGAAAAGACCCTAGGGTATTCTATAGACGGGTACCCAGACGATAAGGTGCCACACCTGGAGTTCAAGAAGGTGGGAGAAGGCAGGTGGGAGTTTGGAGATGGGCACGTGATAGAGCGCTGTTAAGTAGACGTGCACCCTTGAAACTACAATATAAACACGTTTTAGTTTCTGTAAATGGTTACTTAAAGAGCTTCGGGTCGGGGCTCCAGTCTGGGCCGTATAACCGTTTGGTCACGTTCTTGTCGGTCACGATAAGGTGATTATACCAAACCCAGCCTCTTTTGTCGATTAGGCTTAGTCGATCGGCACCCACTTTCTCGTAGAGAGCTTTGTCTGTGTGCGTGTGCGGTGTTGCAAGGTCAGGACAGAAAGAGAAGGGGATGGCCAAAACGAGAAACGACTCACTTATGCGACCAGTATATTGTTCTTGTAATTTTCTTAAAGTTTTGAATTCTTGATACCTGTCGGGCTGGTGATAGACCTTGAACACTCTGGGGTTTGCACTCGATGGCAAGTGTTTCGCCCTTTTGGCCGGAGCCTGCGACAGGGTTAGAATGGCCTTGGGGAGCTTGATCTTGGAGGAAGTGTATGGGACGATCTGGTATATTCTGGGGTTGGACTTTTGATGGACCACCAGCTTCTCTTCTTCGTACAGGACGCCTTTGATGACTCCATCCAAACCCCCCAACCCAGTCCCAAAGTCCACTTTGATAATCTCATCGACTCTGTACGGATGACACTCGAGATAGTCCTTGATAGTCTCAACGGCCGCGTCTGGGAAATGAGAGGGCCCGAGCGATCCCTTTTGGAGCATCTCTTGCAATACGCCATGGTGCTCTTGCTTTGTATTTTTTTTCAGCTTTGCGAGAAGTTTTCCTGGTTTTTTTGGAAAGACGTGAGATGATTGCACAGCAAAGCAAGTACAGCACGATTTAGACACTCACGGGGGACGGTGTTCCCATTCTCTTTGACTACACTTGCAATCATCAAAGACAGACTTCTTCGTAGTCCGGCGTAATAAAGAGTACTGATACCATCGCGATGAAGAGATTCTGTAGTGTGGGTCACAGTCTTCCGTTTTAGAGAGTTCTCGAGTTCTTTGGGTTCTGGTGTTTGATTCTGCATCATCTTTTCCAGACGAGCGATTTTTTCCTTTAAATCTATGATTTCTCGCGTTTCCGACTTGGATTTCGATTTGGGGTTTGACTTGGGTTTTGACTTGGGGTTTGACTTGGGTTTTGACTTGGGGTTTGACTTGGGTCTTGACTTGGGGTTTGACTTGGATGCTAGAGGAACTTGGGATCCCCCAGCCTTTGCATTGACGGGTGCAACCGACTTGGGCACTGACTTGGATTCTAGCGGAGAGACTTGAGATCCCACGGCATTTGGTACAATGGTTTCTTGTGACACAGTGCTCGATGTCCCGACTATTTCCTGAGTTTGCACGTCGGGTTCAAAGGTGTTCACCGGCGAGGGTCCTCTCGAATGGGACTCGGTCTGCCTTTCTTGCACAGGCGTGAGTAACTCCGATTCCTCCCTTTTGAGCAGTTCCTTTTGTAGTCTGATCTTTTTGGACTGTTCAGCGAGAGCCCGTTCCGCATTTTCAAGCTCCTTCTTCTTCATTTCCAGGTGCTCAACTTGCACTTTGTGGTTAATGACCTTCTGGATGATGTCTGGGCTTGGAGCCGGGAGATCATCTTGGAACCACCTCATCTGACAAAGCTCGCTGGTCGGCACATTCAAGTAGGCCTTCCCCGTGTTGACGTCTTGAAGATCACACACCCAGTTCTGCTTTGCATGCCCTAGGTCGTGACCGTCTGTCGATGGGATTGTTAGTCATCGCCAAGCAAGGGAGGAAAGGATACATGATACATACACAGCCCCGAAACGGTACACTTCACTGGCATGAGTTCCCTGTTCTTGGCGTAATAGACGTCTGTCCCGCGTAATAGGCGAGGAGAGCTCAGTTCAGTAATGGACATGTTTACTTTTGATTCAAAATTGCGATCCCTGTTTTTTTCGTGTTGGTACAAAAGTTCGTATTGTAAAAAAGACAAAATGTGCACTACACGTGGATTGGTACTGTATCTGTCTATATACTCAGTACGGCGTAATACCGTTTACATCATAGTAATATTGCTATTAAAGGTTACCCGAAAAGTACCATGAGTCTCGTATTACACCCGCCCTGTATTATGGTTTCAATGCACCTATTTCAGTGTGTATTTTCTTAGTGCAGGCTGTTATATTTAAGACCACCTCACACTTGTCGTATGTATGTAATGTCTAGTACAATGACTTTTCGGATTTTCCTACCGTATTGGGCGTTTGGTACTTTACAATTGTCGTATGTATGTAATGTCTAGTACAAGTAGGAGTGTATGTTGTTAGTACAATGACTTTTCGGATTTTCCTACCGTATTGGGCGTTTGGTACTTTACACTTGAATACCTAATAGGAGTGTATCTGGCGTTATTACAACAATTATTCGGATTTTCCCACAATATTGAGTATTTGGTACTTTAACGTGTCGCACGCACATACTTACTACCTAATAGGAGTGTATGTTGTTTGTACAATCACTTTTCGGATTTTCCCACAATATTGAGTATTTGGTACTTTACACTGGTCATACGTATCGACCAATACCAGTAGGTGTAGTTAGAGTACGAGGAATCCACCGACTTAATAATTTTTAATTCAACCTCCCTTCAATTCAACCTCCCTTTAATCCAGCATGTCTACTCGAAGCCGAGCCGGCCTCGTGGAGAAGAGAAAGACCCCCCTCGTCCACACTAACCCTTTTTTTGAAGTCGAGGCCCCCCTCGTCCACACTGTCAACCCTTTTATTGAAGTCGAGGTCGATGAAATCAACTCAAAGAAGCCGAGAAAGGCGGGCGCCGAAACTAGCGGGGGCAAGGCGAAGCAGGCGGTAGAGCCCCTATCCGATTATGTTTGCGATTCCGATGGAGACGATCATGTTTCTAATGCCGAAGGGGGGCAACTCGAAACGACGAGTGAGGCCACTCTCCACTCCTCGCCTTTCACCCTGCTGTGTCTCACATGCACTTTCTCACAAAGGCTCGGACTTGGATGAGGCAAGCTCGAGCACTGCCCTCCATTACGCCAAAGTCGACGGCGCCTGGCGCCATGTCAAGCCTATATACTTTTATAAATGTGGTTACATCGCTGACTGCACTTATAATGTCAGTGACATGAAACACACAGTGTATGGCGTGGATTTCAAGAACAAAACTAATACATACATTGGTGAGCATAGCCCAGAGGCCGACAGCCCCTATGTTATTGAAGTCGAAAACCCCCTTGGTGGCACTGTGAGCATGAAGGCCAACTTGGTGAATGGTAAAGTCCCCACGGAAATGGAAAAATATCGGGTCAAACTCAACGGGCAGGGCAAGACGACCAAACTCACCCTCCGGGGTGCCCTCAGGCACATCATCGATGCCGGTGTGATAAAAGGGGCGGAGGAGGCATTTTGCGAAGAAGAAGGCCTATCCACAAAGTTGGCTTCAAAGGCACTTGTCGTCTACGACTCGTTTGATGAAGCAAAGAGCGTGATCGAGCATGGTGGGAATTCCATGATCACCCTGATCGGGATTCTCAATTCGTTAAAGCGAGAAGAGGACACGAGATTGGATAACGCGAGATGGCTTTCGTGTTGCGAAAAAGGTGGGCGTCTATTTTTTGATTTCTAATGTAATCACTCTCTGATTTTCACATTTTCATTTACACAGTGTGCTTTGCAAAAAGCGAATGCGAGAGCATCATAGAACAAGATGGGGACGTCATGGACTCGGTTTTACGTTCTCTGAACATGCTGAAACTGGCCATGTCGGACACTTACAGCGACTTCGAGGAGAAGATGAAGAAGGAAAAGTCCAAACATGCACGCTATCAATTGACATTGAGGAAAGAGATGATCGCTCTACGAAAGTCGATACGCGCGCAAGAAGATGCTATCCTCGATATAGAAGATGGAAAATTGAAGCAACGAATGACAAGTGCAGTGGAACGGGCGGAAGACAGACTCAGGGCTATTAAAAATGCGAATCTCTTTTAATAATAAAGCCCCTTTATAAAGCATTAAACGTCCTTCCTCTTCCTAGGGTTGGTCCCCATTGGCATCCACAGCACTGCTAGCATAATGAAAAACAGGAGGAGTGCTTTGCCCCCCGCGGTGTGGTGCGTGCGCGGTGTTAGAAACAAGGAAGAGGGCCAGTGTTGGTCTGCAGACAGAAGGGCATGTCACACACCAAATGAGGCTCTTATGATTTGCCCGGATGGCAGGCTAATGGGCATGTTGTCGTTGACCTTGAATTCCATCCTTGGCTTTGCTCTCCTGAGTGGCGGCTGTGCACTATTATACCGGTTCTACAAATATTGGTGTATATCCTGTGGTGATGTCTTGTTACATGGTGCGAATGGAAGGGGAGAGCCACAGTCCGGACCCTTATCTCAACTGGGACGAGCCATGTAAGCGTTTATAGTCCCGTCGGCACCCATTGCCCGTATTCAATCAAGTCAATCCCTTTTCAGATTCCCTGGAGCATATCAGGGCCTCGTTGCAGAGGAGGGGGGTGCTTGATAAGATAATGCTCATCACTGATAGCAACACTGTGACAAGCGAGGCGGAGGGTGTGTGGATTCTGGAAGGACCCGAGGGGTGCTGGGCCACTTGGGTAAGGGCCGACTCTCACACGAGTGTGGCTTTGCCCATCCCCCAGAAATCGGACCGGTTTGAATGCATCCTTGACACTCAGAAGCGCATTATGAATAAGATATTTGCAAGCAGGATGGACGACATCACACTCATGAAGGTACCAGAGTGCTCGGACTATGCAGTCGAGTCGGGACAGGCGGCCATATGTGAGTGCACTTGGCCTCTGTGTTCCAGTGTGCAGTCGAACCAATCCCTTTAATTCGAATCGACAGGCAATGCCGAGTGGCTGACTGCCAGCAAGAAGAAAGGGCATCCGGGGGGTGTTGCGTACGTCAAGGTAAGGCAGGAAGACTCGAGTGCATGGCTTTCAAAGGGGTTTAGTATAGTAAAATAGCACTTTATCTCTCTTAAAGTATTAGGTGTCGTCGGACGAAGACGAATCGTCCTTTGCGCCCTCCGCATTTGGCTTGGGTTCGGGGTTGGGCCGCACCTGCTTTACGACTGGCTTTGTGGCCGACTTTGAGACCATCTCGTAATCGATATCGGCCTCTTTGATGCGTAGCTTGACTCTCATAGGCGAATTCAGGATCACCTCAAACAGCCCGAACAGCTTTCGGGAAACATGGGCCAACAGGCTATTCAGTGTTGATACGTGCTCTTCCACTGCCGTAGTGGCCACCGTTTCGAGGAGCTTGTAGTTGCTGGTTACCTTTTGAAAGGAGTGGCATATGGTTTAGTAAAATCGCATTTATTTGGTATAATGCGTAGAGTACACACCTTCGAGGATGTATTCTCAAAGAAGCTCACTGTACAGTAGGTGTGAGAAACCGAATAGAGCAAAGGCGTACGGCATTAAAGCTTACTAGGAAGCCCAAACACCCAGGGCACAGTCTCTTTAAAGTACCTTTCAAAGGCAAGAACATCGGCCCTGCTTGTGGGTTGGTAAATATGGGCCCTTTTGTGAGCAGGAAGGGGCACCTGAACCTCTTGTACCCTCTTGCGCTTGTCGGCTTTCCTTATTCCAAGCGAGTCCACTGCGGACTGGGGATCATCATCCCCTCTGTTGATCAGATCCACAAGATTCTGTTGGAGTGAGGCAACAACTGGAATGCAAATATGGAATGAGAATGCTCATTGCGGTTACAGCAGGTCTTTGGGATGCACAACCCACACTGATTGATCTTGGCATTCTCGCTTGCTGAATCACGAGCAGACAGAGCCAAGCCGGGAATGCTCGTATCAAAGCTGGGGTTCTGGGCATTGACGGCCTGATAGAGGCTGTTCTCGTTTCTCGCGGTATCCTCGAGGAACAGAACCGGCTTGGCCACCCTTCTTTCCTCCTCAACCTAGTAATAATAGCGTGAGTGCAAAGGAACAAGGGACCAGCATGCCAGTGTCCTTACATAACACGTGCTGAGTTCGCTCAGTCTCTTGTAGTTGTAGAGGAGCCTGGCCATGGGACTCGACAGTGTTCTCGTGTCGTAACACGGCTCAGAGGCTACAAACACCTTTATCTTTCTGTCTGCGTTATTTTCTTTTGCGGTTCTTCCATAACGAGGGACCACCGCGATCAAATTGTCCTCGTCGAGTGTAATCTGGCATGTGCTAATGGGCACATGGACCGGATACACAACCCCCTTTGCCGTCTTCTTCATGTAGGCACAAAATCCGTATGTGGAAATGTCCAAAAAGGAAGCCCGGATCTTTGCATTGGGTGTGAGCGAATAACGAGCGCAAAAAGTACGATTAAAGTGGAACAGGGTGCTCACAAACGGCCACCAGATGTCCTCTTGGACTGTTTTGTTCTTGACATTCAGCTGTTGAGATGACACCGGATATGAGATGTGACACCGGTTACAACAAGAACCATACTATCGCGACCTACCTTGGTGTACTGCTTCACCATACCAAACACCGCATTGGCCAGAGGATGTATAAGAGGATGGTTGTTGAGCATCTGCCTAGGATAACAGAGAGAATAGTGTTAGAATTCAGAAATCCTCAATCGGCAATACACAGATACACAGCCCCCCCCATCACACCTGAGCTCAAAGGCGTGGTTCTCGTACTCGTTCATACTGGATCGAGAGGGTCGTACTTGTCAATCGAGAAGATAGTAAGGGTGGAGACGAGTGCAGGGCAGGCAAGCACCCAGGGCTCTTCTAGATAGAGCAAAGTGATTACGAAATTAGCACAAAATAAAAGACCAAAGACTGCCTTGATGTACGGAATATTTCTCGTGTCAATCAAAGGGAGGATCACGAGAGTAGAGCTTAGCCAGTTGGGGATGTACCAGAGGAGATAGAGGGAAACACCCGACGACCAACACAAACTGACCAAACAGACAATCTGTGCCAATAGAGAGGTCAGTACAACGTACATATCATCTCATCCCACCGCATTAAAGGTTGTGTGATTCTTATATATATATGATTTCGGTTTCAATCTTCGAGTTTAATGTCTTTGTACTTATGACTAACGAGGCCCAAGCGATATCCCACTTCCCACAAACGACCGGAGGGGATCAAGAAGATTCTCAGGATGCTCACGAATGGCCTTGTACTAATATTGCAAGGAGTCAGGATCGAGTTTGATCAAACAAAAGATAAAACCAATGAATGCTTACAAGGTGCTCGTTCTTGACACGGACGTTCCTGGGCTCCGAACCAGGCGCGGGTGCTACCGCTTCGGTAATAAGCTCATCCAGAAGAGAAGACACGACACACCACAGATAGGTCGCAGTGTGAAGCCGAACCCTGTTCTTTCCAATATAACCCTTGACAAGCCTGTGCACATTGGACCTCTTGAACGACGTCTTGTCATAAGACTGCCTCTTGACCATCTCACGCGCATCCCCGGTAATCTCGGCAGGAACACCAAGACAGTTACAGGCATGAACTAAATTAGGATTAGATTTTGAATAAATGATGCGTTATTGATTTCGAATTCTAGAAATTTTTGAGAAGATGGGATTTGGAGTTTGAGGTTCGAGGAAATGAAGGTTAGACTCACTGATGCTCCTAACACTGATGCTCTTGGGTGTGGCATTCGACTTGGTGGAGTAGTTCTGCTCGGTCTTGGCCTTCATGATGACCCTCTCGAGAAAGCTCTTGCCCACAAAACTGAGCGTCTCAAAGGCAGGAACCGTAATACCGTGCTTACGCCCATCCCGCCTCAAACTCTTTCTCACAAGACTCTTCCCTACAAGGGGACTCGGCTTGCGCCTACTGCGTGTCTGATTGTCTTTTACCATGGTTACTGTATTGCCTTTTAGTACTCACAAAAAAGTAATTATATAATAAAAGGTCAAAACACTGGAATTAGCCCTCTGAGACTATCTTTTCTAGTACACTACGCTTTACTATAATACACAGCTCTCCAATCACCACCACAAGTCCGGCCTGCTTCAACACCTTGACCGAACTGTGCCCAATATCGCTTACCCTACACGGATTCCTGTACCCTTTCCTCACCATCACCTTCAGCTTCGACACACTCGACTTGCTCAGATTCCTCTGGCCCCACGAAAAGAGACGATCCACCCATGGCTCCTCGCCCTCATGAGAAGAATGAAGTCGCTTCAAGGATCGCTTCTGTAACTTGATTCTGACAGAAATCACATCAATCTCGCATCTCTTTGCGTTATGGTGTTAATGGTTGCGGGACGAACTCACCGATGATCGCACCGTGACCTCAACGCCTTGGCACTCGACACTTTGCCCATATTCAATCTGATTTGGGACCCAATAGTTAATATATACATGCACTTCGGATCAGTGTAACTAATAACATGAGTGCTGAGGAGGCTCTGGCTCTGAATGACGCTGCCAGCCCAACTACAGCGGATATAGAAGATGCCAAACCAAGAAGAACGAGGGTAATTAAAAAAAAAGGGTTTGTAGTATGGTGTAACGTAGTAAAGCGGGCATATCCACTTTTTTCAGAATATGAGGATTTTGTGCAAGCGACATTGTCTAATAAACAGGCGAAGAAAATATCAGAATCCATACTTGACTCGACACTTGAAACATTATCTGACAAGTATGAACGACATTGGGATGAAGCCATCATTAAGAGTTTAATGCACGACGATATTAAGGATGAACAAAGAGAATTGTTGTTTTCTAAATTTGTTAAGGAACATTATCCTAATCAAAAAGAAGTCACGACCTCGAATGAGTATACGGCATTACTAAGAAATGACATCATTGATGAAAACTTTGAAGATGGGATCAGCTTACCAGCATTTCGCGGGGCCTATGATAATGATTTAGTTGCGCGATTAGTAAACCTAACCTACTCAGAAATAAAGAAAGGGGAAAAGCAAGAAGAGGTGAAGAGAAATAATGACAAATATAGGAAGTGGTATGATCAGCTCGTGAATTATGAAACAGCCCAGAATGCCGCTAGAAGAGAGGCAATAAAAAGGGCATTAGAACAGCAAAAAGCAAAAAAAGAAGAGATAGGTCGAATTAGAGATGAAAGAAAAATGATAAATACTATGAACCGGGAGAGAGGAGCAGATTACGAAATAATAGCTAAAAGTACAAATACAAACAAGGATGTCTTTATGACGTTTGTGGCAGCGATTCAGTACATTCATTACCAGCTTGACGCTGGCGAACAACACTTTTTCGATTGGGTGGAGGGTAACCCAAATAAAGACCTAATAGAGCTGGCCAAGGGCATCAGTGGAAATGCATTTAGGCAAAACCTTGGAAAAGCATACGACATGGCCAGTACGGGGGGCAGCGAGGTTGAATTACCTGCAGAAGTCCAGTCGCCTTATTACGTCTCCGAGTACAACTTTAAGAAGAATAAGATGCAATTACTTAAGAGAGAATTAATAGAGCCAAAACAATGGGATGTGGTCTCGCTATATGACGGGAGTACCGAAAAATGGCAAAGGGTATTATCCGACGGCAGTCGTACTTTACACTTTGGACACCTTAAATTCAAAGACAACCCCCCAACAATTCTAATGCACAGGGAGGACTTAAATGACACTCTCAGATTCTATAAAAATAGAGATGAATTCAATCGCCACAAGAAACGACTTAAAGACGAAGCCGATGCGAAAGCTTTACAGTCGAAACAGTTCGATGAGCGCAAATTCTGGCTGGGATTGTGTGGTATTAATCTTCAAGGAAATTACAGCAACCCGTCGATTGTATTAGGATCAGGGGAGAAAAATACATTCTTTGTCTACCTCCCTCGTTTCCCTACCTATCTGGATGCGAGAAATGGGGGGTTGTATCTCACATTCGAGTCCGAAGGCAAAGAAATCAGACTCGATGTAAAAGAGGCTGACGATCATACATTTCTTACTGGGTCCACGGAAGGACTTCTGTACAAAAAGTGGGATAACTACTTGTGGCTATTTGATTGGGATCCGCCGTCGGCTTTCAGTTTTTGGGTACCACAAGAAGGAACAGACTCGTCTGATTTTTTTGCGGATTTTATCACATACTTAATCGAACATGAAGACCACGCCAGTACCAGTACACTCAATGTGTCTTGTACAAAAATTGTGGAAACTATTCGAAAAAACCTTTTTGGTGTTCAGAATCTTTTTGCGAAACCAGTTGTTTCTGTTATTGAGATCCCCAGATTGATACAATGGGCACACCTTAATGACAAAAATTATTCATATGAATGTGATCAGGGACTGCAAGTGTATGACCGGCAGAAAAGGGCTCAACGAGTACTGCAACTTCAACAACAACAAACTGAATCTAATCCATTGGTAAAACCAAAACCTCGTTCTGAATCTAATCCATTGGTAAAACCAAAACCTCGTTCTGAATATAATCCATTGTTGGTAAAAACGGAACCTAGAAGAGAAAATGAGTCTGATGATCCAAGGCCGGGAAATGCAAAGAAACTAAGACTCAAAGCCCTCATCCAAGCATGGGTCGACCTCAAGCGGGATTATGATTGGGCTTTGATTGGGCCCAATTTGAAAAGAGAGGAATCATGGGGAGAGATTACTAACGTTAAGCGCTCTCGTGTGGATAAAAGGGCTGGAATCAAAGATGTTACGGGTTTTGATCTTGATGACGGTCAATTGAAAGCACTTCAAGATGAATACAGAGATCTAAATAGTATAGTTGAAGCCATACTAACTAACGACCCTGGAGTACAGGACATATTAAGTCAATCACAGCCTGATTCCAACTCGTATGGAGATGACGACCAGTGTTCAAAGAAGTCATCGTTTTTCACAAAGAATGCTTGGTTTAGTCAAAGCGGAACACAGTGTGGTTTCCAAGCCTTGATTATGATGCTATTTGATGAAAGGGATGGGAAAGAGGCCAGTAAATTTGCTGACATTAATTGGCTTAATCAGATTACATGTTTATTTGAAGAGCAACGCGAGGAGATGGATGATGGTGCAATTAGAGGTGTTATTGAAAGCAAGAATGTAAAAGGGGCTGGGTATAAAACTGGTAACATCGAGAATGTGCTTCCCTCTGATGATGGATACGAGTTTATTGGATTTATCCTCCATACTCCTGACGCGGGGGGACATTGGATAGCAGTGCGTTACTTGGATGGTTGTTGGTACAACTTGGATTCACTCGGCAGGTTTCGGTCTCAAGCACAGACATCCATAACACTAGATGAAGTTAAGGAGTTATTAACTGTTGCTATCACGGAAGCCACAGATCACGCGAAAATGCAAACAATAACTGATATAGACTTGCTTAAAGAAATATATATTCCTATGCATATCATACCAGTGTTCAGAAAATCTATAGCAGAAGAAGACGTTGGAGTATCTCCGACTGATCGACGTCAACTCGCAGAGCATATTGAGGAAAAAATTAAACTGTTAACACCTGACGTGATAACATTAGAAGACCCACAAGGTTCACAATCGCAGCGTTCTGATGAATATGCCAGTTCTTCCCAATCTAGTTATTCTTCAGGGGGCGAAGACCTTTTCAGCTTCACTGAAATAAAATCAGTCATAGACTACATTATTTTTTAGAGAGTAGCAAATTAAGAAAGTAAAGCTTATATATCACGTGTAATGGTCAGACAAAAGGGGATGGGATGTGTTCTGTGGATGACATACGCGAACGCGAGAATTACTTTGTATTATTGGATGATCGTGATCCGGAGGGCAATTTGAGTAAGCGAAGCGCGATTGATTCCTATTGCTTATCAATGCATTGCCCGTACTCACCTTTCCAAGTATACAAGCTGTACATCAACCGGCGGGATTGGGAGCGAACCAACTACGAGACTGATATACGTTACATTGAGCACATTCTCAACTCTGGCTTTCTGGGAGAGAAGGCAAAGACGAGGTTTGTGCTAGAGTGTGATTGCCGGTCGATGAGTCTGTTTTACATCCGACAGGCGTTCTTCAGACGACTGATGTCGAGCCTGAGGGCAAGGTATAAGAACAGACTGGTAAAGGTGGATCTCTCTGGATCGGGGAATCTGTGGGCGCTAGTCTCATATTGGCTTGTAAAGGATGCCATCCCTTTGAGTGTACAGGATAAGATAGAGTGGGGCTAGAATAGAGTATCAATATCAATAATACTAATATTAATCCATTTAACGTCCTACAATATTCTCAACATCCCTTTGAGTGTACAGGATAAGATAGAGTATTAATACGGATGATATCAATATCAACCGATCCTAGTCCCTACTATGTTCTCGATGTCCCGCCTGACGAAGCTAAGGATGTGTTTGAGCCTTGCTTCTTGTTGGTAAAAGGTCGCCCACCAAGATCGTCTAGAGTTGACGACAAACTCTTCGTAATCTCTCTCATGTGTAACCTCTTCGCCTTCTGACATGTGGCTGGGATCAAAGAGGGCCACGAGTGTGGCATTGCATCCCCTCTGGACGGCTGCATGACACCGCTCGATCCCCCAGTCGGGCAATGGGAGGTCCCTTGGTTCGTGTCCCAGTGGGTAACGTTCCAGTGCTTCTCTTATTTCAGTCTGCCAAATAAAATGGGGTGCCCGAGTGAGCAACCTACACTAGAGAGAGAGAGAGAGNGCAACAACTCACCTTCATCTTTGCACCGAGAGCATTTACTTCGACCAAGAGGCCATCTGCCAGCTCTTTAGCTCCGGGTATGTTAACGGTGGCTGTTTCCTGGGGCCTGCTTGTTGGGGCACCCCCGAATGCTCTGTTGGCGACTGTCTGGTTCGCATTCTTGAAAACGGGCCTCCCGTGATTGGTTCTCCAGGCTTGGCCCATTTGGGCCCGTTTGAGCCTGACTCCCTCGCCGTCATTTCTCTGTGTGGGCCACCAGGACTTGTCCACACTGTTCGTGTCTCTCTTGTTTCTGTTCCTGAAGGGTGTGCCATTAATAAAGCTATTGTGATGAATCTGCGGGAGACCCATGCACGCAATTCTGGCACAGGCCGTGTATCGCAAGAGCGGGTCGTCATCCGTCATAGGGCCCAATCGACGGTGACCACCAGTTCTCGAAGCCCTGTTTACCTTTGCGGCTATCCGAGCGTACCACATAGTGTCCTCGCATATGAACACGGGGTCGACATACTTCTTCATTCCTGCAATCGCCTGTAGCATAGCGCTTCTGGAAGAGTGTATGCCCCCCTCGTTGCTCTTGGCGGAGAGAACAAAGGTGTGTCGGTATAGCTTCGGGCCCATTGTTACGGCACCCTTCTTGAAGGTTGTGGGTGTCACATACCGGCAGGTAGCCTGTATATCGTTTAGAGGCGAGGACACGCTTGTGGTCAGAGCCAATGTGCATGCGTTTAGGAAACACTGCTTCGCGTCTCTCGGGAGCACCTTTCTATCGTATACCCGATTTCTGGGCGACCATTTACTCTTGTGCTCGTGCATGACATAGAGCTTCTGGCCGCTCTTGCCCCCCCTGCTGATTGCGTCCGCTCTCGTCATGACAAACTTTTCCTTGTGATTCAAGCCAAAGGGCCACATCTGCGTCAATTCGACTGCCCTCATTCGGTCCATCCCACCCAACTGGGTCCTGACGTCATCGAAAATAGCAGTGCCGAGAGTACGGCACACCTAAGTCGAGTTTGTTACGATACAACACGACACGATAACACGACACGCTACAGCCCACAGCCACTTACATTGGGCACGGTTCGCAGGTACTGCTCATTGAGCCCTATATCATCCTGGGATGCCCTCCCAGAGGCCGAGAATCCATCTCCGATGAGATGGTTGGAGTCTATCAGCTTCATAGACGCCTGCAAGTGGACGGACGATCCCAGATAACTGGCCAGTGTTGCGAGTTCTATGGGCTGGCCACCCTTGGCCCTTAGCATAATCTAAGCAGATCGGTCAGGGGTGCCATCAAAGGGGCAATACGGGAGGGACGAACACGCGCCTACATCGTAAGGGTTGAGATCCAGTGGCTGGAGCCCAACGACTCGTTCGTTGGTAGACTTCTGAACCCCACTGGGCGGCATCCGAACGCTCACTCCGCCAAGATCTGCTTTGCCGTTATCCAATAAGGACTTTAGACTCCCGGAGAGTGATTTCGGGTAGCCAGAGTTTGTGTCCGAAACCTTGCAGTAGTCATCCAGCACGCTATCTTCGCTATCTCCGTCTTCGAGCTCTCTTATCATGGCTTCCTTAATAGCTTCCTTGCTACGCAACCCGAGCACTTCTCCCACCAGAACACCGGCCATGCGGTCCATCTTCACAAAGTCATTCCCAAAGCCGTGGAAGTCCCCTAAGGGTCACATCTACGTTTTAGATACACATTGATGAATGGCAAGGGAGGGCCCGAGGATGCCATGTCTTACTTGGTGTTACAAGGTGTATCCAAGCCGCCTTCCATCTCCACTTTATCGTGCTCATCAGGAGCCCGGGCGGAGGTTGCTCACCTATTGTAAAATAATCATACAGCACATTCACCTATGATAGAGTAAACAACGACTAAGTGTACTAGCACAGCACAGCACAACACAACACGTCACGTCAAACTAATACTCACATGATCCTCTCCCAGATCCTCTATGAGACCCGGCTTCGGCTGCCACGTCCTGACTTCAGAGTCTTTCCACTTTATTCTATACTCTATCACGCCCCCTCTTGTTCTTTCGTCTTCTATAGCCTCTACAAAGTACTTGCCCTAAAGAGAGGGTGGTGTGTGAGTACCAAATCGTGTGACGGTGGTTGTCTGTTTCGGAATCAATCCCTCACATCCTCGACCTCGCCCGGCTCGTCCATGTAGTTCTGCTCGTTAAATTCCCTGAGAAACCTGTCTAGATCATCCCAGCTTCTCGCCAGGCTTATCCACGGAGGAAGAGGATACGTCTTATTAGCCGAGAAATCATTGGCCGGGACTTTGTATATTTGCGTGCCTTCGTGAGTTAAAAGCAAGGATGTCCTGTTATCATCGATTATCTTTGTAAGACACCCCTCAAATCTGTGATCCTTTCTTCGTATTCGAAAAAGCCTCCCAACAAGGCTTGGTGCGACTTGTGTCCGCGTTCTCAGCGCGCGCTCGCCCCCAGTGGCCGCCATGACCGCTGCAGGCACCGATAGTCACTTATCATCCTTGGTACAGTAGGGTATATACACACTGAGAGGGCCATGTTAACAATGGTATGAGGATTGGGTGGTATGGTTCTCATCTATTACATGAGCATAGCTGCCCTCGCGAGAGTGGGCTGCGAGAACTCGTGCTCCGATAACGATAGTGATGGTTGCCCTAATGTTTGTGACGGTTGGGCTAGAGCGGGGTATTGTGTAAGTGGAGAGATTGTAGCCTGGATGTTAAAAAACTGCGAAAAATCTTGTGGGTTGTGTACCAATTGCGTCCCCCCGAATGCAACCGGACAAGAGGCCAAGTGCAATTGTGACCAAGGCAATCCGGTACAATGCATGACGAACAATACTGGATGCAGAGTACCATGCTGCTCGAACACCAGATGTAACGCCCGCCGGCCTATGATTACCCAGACGTACGAAAAATCCGCAACCTGTGAGAGCGAGGCTGGCCATCCTGTGTATTTTCCGAACCTTTGTGAAGAGTTTGGGTATGATTTTGAAGGGTTTAATGGTGCCATGTGTAGCCTGTACGACAACACACCCGACAACGTGGTGACCTACGATGGGCTTTTGAAAGCCATAGAGGGAGTGTTACCGTCTTACAACATAACATACTACAATGAAGCAACCATCTCCACACCAGCAGAGCTATGCATTACAGTTTTCCCACAGTCTCTCCTCATAATAAATGCCCCATCCAAACAAGTCCCAACACTTTCACCCACCAAACCGCCCACCAAGACACCCACCAAGACACCCACTAAATTCCCGTAAGGTCACTCCTGTCATCTTCGCATCCACAAACACGTCACACACTCAGTGCTCCCTATAGTACATCCTATCCCACACACAGCCCCACCACTTACGCACAGGGCATCCAGCGCGCAAACGAGATAACATTCCAAAAGATACAAGCCGAAAGCAAAGGGGCAGACTCCCAGATATTAGACATTGTGGGCCTCTTCTTCGGACTGGCCTTTTGCTTCCTCATAGTAGTGGCCCTGTTTGCCGTCTTCTACAGAAGAGCGAAGTTGGGAGGGACGGGACTGGCTCTCGAACGCAAATACGTAGACAAGTTATGCACACAAGAGGGTTACGAATTGGCGGCACCTCCACCTCCTTATAAGCAAAATAATGGCAATGGTCAAATTAATCTTAGTTTTATTTAATTCTGGCCGTAAATCCGGCTAAATACCACTATACCACCAAATTTCGTGAAATTTGGGCTGTACTGTACAATTTATCTTCAGTACCAAACACTCGTACTTTGTTTAAAAGTATTATATATATACTATTTTTTTGGTCCATCCATTTTTTTTCTGAATTTTACTAGTATGTATCATTATATCTGATACATATTATACATACATATTTCTATGAGTTAAAGATATTGGTGGTTTGGGTTCCATCATGAGATTTTAAATCGAACGTCCCCAATGATATGTACTGTGTGCTCTGGAGTAAGCGCTTTCACGGGCCCCTCCTTCTGGTATGTTAAGTGTGCTCTGGAGTAAGCGCTTTCACGGGCCCCTCCTTCTGGTATGTTAAGTGTGCTCTGGAGTAAGCGCCTTTACAGGCCCCTCCTTCTGGTATGTTACATGTGCTCTGGAGTAAGCGCCTTTACAGGCCCCTTCTTATTATCTCAAACTAGGTGATATAAGTTTAAGATTTTTTTTGATTTTTTTTGCTTTACTTCAGCTTTCGCTGATTTTTTTGATTTTTTTTGTGCTTTAATTTCAGCTTTCGCTACTTAACTCTTATCAGGGAATGCTGTGCTTAAGAGAGATGAACCGACTTGTTCGGTTGTAATAGTATACTCATGTTCAGGGTCAGGAAGGCCGTAGTCCCCATAACTAAGAGGACCAGTATCTGACTTCTCGCGATAACCCAATGAATGTATGTAATTTTTGGTTCCATCAAGCCAATGAATTGGCTCCTTGTATTTCAAAATTTTTGGAGGGCTGGCGTCCCCTTTTAAGCTTTGAAGCTCATGATCGATTTGTCTTCCCACATGCACTGCTTCTACAACTTTTTCACACTTTGTTGCCTTCGTTTTACAATCAAGCTTTATCTCCTTCAGTAATATTTGGAAGTCTGGTTCTGGGAAGAACTTTAAAAACGCATTATGTTGAACAATGGACCCATAAAGGGGCCCCTTCATTTGAGTAAATCTCCAGCAAGCAGAGTAAACCTCAAACTTGTCACTTGGCACTTTTTTTATGTATACGCTAGTGTTGTCAAACGAAATGCCAAAGATCTCTTTGAAAAAGTCTCTTTATTGTAGAACAATGGTGTTAGCACTTAATTTTATCATTCGTTGTAATGAGAATTAGCTTACTTTAACTTTCGTTGAATTTGCTCGCCCCAATTTGGAGTAGCCCAGTTATCTACGGCTGTTTTTTCCATGGCCTTCCCAAGATCTGTACTCGTTGGTATGCTAAGGCAAGCATCATTTTTTGTAATAACGCATTTCTCTATTCCTCTGTATGTATAATACAATACATACGCCATTTCAGACTTTGATAGTCGCACCTGATCTTAATAGCCCAACCCGCCCAACATATATAGAGTCGAAGATACAACGGTAAATCATTTTAATATTGAATACTGTACTTAAATCACAAAGCCGACTGGTGTTCCTTCAAGTACAAGTCAAAGTCCTCTAGTTTGACGGTTTTCCTTCCTGCATGGGCAGCCAAGTTGCGAAGCTTTTGGAAGATCCTCGAGCATTCCTTTTCGAACAAGGATGCGGCCAGTTCCGAGGAGCGCTTGCTCAAACGAGGGACCTTATCCAGATCGCCAGAATAGATGCTAAAGTGCTTCTCGCCTGAATTCTCGAGGCGTTTGGTCTGTTTCTTGTACATTCTCACAATCGTCGAGGGTTTGAATCCCACCGTCTTGCTGGGGAACTTGTTGAGCTGGTTGAACCTCCTCTTGTGTCGCACCCTTCTCGACACCTTCCTCTTCTTCTTATCGTCTGTACTTGTTTGAGCCTCAGACATGATGTGGATCAATAGTGCTGTGAAGTGTTCTGTTTCTTTACTGGCCATATGAGAGAAAAGGTATTTATATACCCAAAGTCCAAAACCAGCGGAGTCAGGCCAACAGCGGCCAGAAGCATGTAGCCCATGCCCTCATATCGCCCGAGTGTATCGGATAGATAGACATCATGGGTGTCGTGCCATACTGCGGTGCGGTATTGATATTAGTGTTAGTATTGATCAGTCGGGCGATACTACCACTCACCGGTATAGAGTACTATGAGCACCAAGAGTATAACAAGAGAGACGACCCTAGGCTCCAGTTTATCACACTCGGTCCGTATTGAGGCAGAGTACAACAGGGGAGGTATGTAATGAAGCAGGGCATTCCCGATCCAAAAGGGGACCACACCATACAACTCGTGCAAGGTTCTGAGGGTTGTGACAGACATCCCGACCACCACGCTGTACGACACGGCTACAGTCCATGCTATGAGAGCTCCAAGATCGAGCAACACCAACCTCTTGTTGGGGTCGTCTAGCACAGACACGTAAGCGATGTACTGGATTGCCAGATTCCAGTTGGTGAAATAGGTCCACAGGGACTTGGGCTCGTAAGCCAAGGAGGACGTCAGGAGCAGCAAATCTAGAAGACCACCCAGATACACCCAATCCCTTCTTATGTAGACACGGCTCGTTGTCATCCCACCAATATTATCGGCGTGCTTCTCGAGTTCTTAATTTGATACTTGTCATCAGATCCCGACCCTCATTTCACCAAACACAGCTCATTCTTAATTTGATACTTTTACTATTTCTTATACTTAGTGCTTACGGTGTTATATAGAGTACGCTACGCTTCAAACGCAAACCAGATCTCCCATTTTTAGAGTCCGAGCCGCACTCGCCAGGTCCTTGGAATGGGTCGTCCTGGTCCCCGACATGTAATACGCATTGGATCGGGCAAGAAGGAGGAACTCGAGCAATCTCTCCGTAATGTGGGACTGCACTGCCACAATGCAGTCGGTGCTGATACAGGCAATGTTGTTACGCCCAGCAACACGCTTGATCCCCGCATACGTGGCCGCATCGATAATCTGAGGAGGAGAGCTCTCAACAACCGTCGTTTCCGATTGCTTTCTAGCCGCCTTTGCCTTGGCCTTCTTCGCAACTGCCTTCTTCACTTTCTTGGCCACAGGAATGGGCTCCTTCAGTGCCTTCTTGACCACCTAAGGTATGTGTTTAATATTACAAATGGGCGTTAGTCTACTCAACTAAAATCTATGTACATGCACACCCAAAACAGTACAACCCACCTTGGCTTTCACAATCTTGCCACTCTTGGATGGCCTCGGGTCTTTGGACTTGACTCGAGACACTGACTTCTTAATGCCCAACGAAGGCTTGCTCAGTGCACTCTTCTTCTTCACCACTCGTACATTGGCCGGGCCAAAGGCAACACGCCCGGGACTCTGCATTGTCTCATATTCATCACTCATAATGTCGTAATCGTCGTAATCGCTGTTTATTCCTATCCTGGGCCGGAAAAAGTAATTATATAGTCAAAGCACGATGAATGAGTATATATACGCCCTCTTTTGATTAGGGCAAAGTACAGGATCAAGATGGAAATGACCAAGGCAGATAAGGATATCCTTGATCAACTTGTGGAGGGCTACATGACATACTACATCATAAAACCCGATAAGTTTGTTGAACTCATAAATATAGGAGAGACCTTTGATTTATTTATAAAAAACATGATCAGAGCAGAGCTTAAGAAAAAATATCTGGCCCAAAATTTGCAGCATTACGACAATAAATGGGGCACTAACACACACAGACAAAGGAACATGGCTAGAATTAAAACGAGTATTCTGAGTGCAATAAATAAGCCATGTCCTCCGCCTAAAGGCACGCTTAAAAAAAAATTTGCTGCTACAAACAAACAAGACGAACTAAGCCAAGGCACGAACACTCAACCTCAACTTTCTCCTGCTCGCAAAAGGATTAAGAATTATAGTGACTTGACACAAGAAGATATGTCAATATCGAGTCAAGACGACGAAAATACAATGCCCATCACCACCGGTTTCGACATTGAAAAGTTTAAATTCCTAACGATTTCTAACTAAGAACGAGCGATTAGAGGTTGGATATGACTTTATAGTACATGGAGCCCGGAAAGGGTCTGGTGGCGCTTATAGATATTCCGATGAGGGTGATGCCCACACCCGAACCGCCCATGGCCCATTGGAGTGTTTGGAAGCCCTTTGTTGAGTCGTACATGAAAGCCGAGCATAGCTAAACAATAGAGTATTAGACATACATACATACATACAATACAATATACGAGTAGTACAATAAGACCTACGAGTGTTCCTATTTGCCATATACAGAATGAGACGGGTGCGTGAAACATGATATCGTTAAACTTGAGGCTTCTATTCTGAACGTGAACGTCCAGCACGACCTGAAACACCATCCCGACTGCCGTGGCCCATAGTATGGGTGGTGAGCTCAGTGGGTTCTGTATAAGCACTGAAGTGGGTGTTGCGAGCCTTTGTGGGGGGTGGATTAGATTTAGTATGAGGGTAAATCCGCGCTTAATCTTACAGTACCCCCACTGTAGCGGATGTGGCGGCTCTGGCCACAAATGCAAATCTTGTGATGGACAGGTCGGGTTCCTTCTTGCCTTTGGGAAGACGACAGACGTATGTCAGTGCCAACAACAGGCCACACTCTGCTCCCCATACAGCACCAGCCTCTGGTGTGCTAATTTGGCGGGCCAGTTCATCCCCACCGAGATCGGGTTGGTCCTCGTTAAGCTCGGATGCCGTGATTGCCAGGGATATGCCAATCACAATAAGGCATACGGCCCAGATGTCTCTCCTCTCCCTGCACTCTTTCAGGCTTTCATTCGTGCAGTTGATGAAACGAGGTCGGTATTAGAGGATGGAACACAGGCTTATGATAGTCGGCACATGGCTTACATGATAGGCGAAAGGATAAGGTTCATAACAAGGGCGAAGCTCGATACGATTACCAGCATAGAGGGGCCTATCCATCCCAGGGCCACAAAGCACAGCACCGAGCCCACTAAAAAAATGGCAAAGCCTATCCTCCATGTCTTGCTCTTTAAATATTCTATATCAGTCTCGACTTCTGGCAAGTCAAGGCTCTCCGTGTCATCCTCATCGTCTTCATTCTCATCCTCATCCTCGTCTGGAGCATTAAACGCAAACGCATTAGAAACAGTGGTGTTACAGGATTCCTCATTCTGGGCCTTCTTTTGAAGCACCAACCCCAACGATTGAAGGCTCACCCCTACAAAGGCCAGTGCAATGCCAGCCACTCGCATACTAGACCCTAACGGGCGCCCAGGCCCGGACAATATACACACAGCAAATCCTATCCGCGGGTTTCGTAGGTATATACACTACACTCCCCTCATTATAAAGGACTACTCTCTCCATCATGAGTCGTTCGGGGGTTGCAAAATGGCTCAAAGTGCACAAATCATCGGCAAGGTCGCCTCGCGTTCCCATTGGGGCCTCTACAAAGTCTAAACCCCGTGCGGCCTCTACAAAGCCTAAACCCCGTGCTCGCGTTCCCATTGGAGCCTCTACAAAGTCTAAACCCCGTGCTCGCGTTCCCATTGGAGCCCCTACAATGTCTAAAATCCAGGCTGTTGCCGTCATGGCAAAATGGTGTCCACACTGTAAGACTCTAAAGGAACCATGGGGCCACCTCAAGGGGCCCTTCTTTACATCCGTAAGCCAATCAGAGGACGGGATAAACCCAAGAGGATCGGATGCCCTGATTGAAGCAGCTCCGGGATTCCCCACTGTCATGCTCTTAAAGAGAGGCAAGCCCATTGCAACAAACGTCAATGATATAAGGAGCATATCAAAGTCGATGCGCAAAGAACTAAGGTAAGTCATTGTGTCGTATTGTATTGTACTCTTACACCTACACTCATATTGATTGCTTTGGACTAAAGACTACTAAGGGAAGCCAATGGGGAAGACTGGGCCACCATCAACTCGGGTCTCCAGAGACACGCATTGGGTCTGGCCAGACACCACCAGAAACCCAAGTCGGGCTCTAACACAATCGCAGAGCTCATCGATCTCACCATCGGGATGAGCGTCGGGAATAGCGGCTCTGGGATCGATACCTACGGGAGTGAGAGCTGTGGGAAGGGTTACGGGTATTGATTAATGCACATTAAAAGTTTAGACTGGGTAACATACCACTTCTTCTTCGAGACTCCTGCCTTGGTTGGCATACACTTTGGTGTCCATTTCATATACGGATCATGCCCCTTTAGCTTCATCGCCTTTGTTTCTGATGGACACAAGAGTATATACACACAGCATGCACTCTTACATAACCGATATCTGCTCACATCATGGCTCCCATACTCACCCTCGGGAAAGACGGCTGGGTGCTTATTGGGAATGCGAATGATACGGATGCGGATATGGGAGATTCAGACAAACTTGATAGGATCAAGCACATTTTGGACGAATACGAGTTGAAGTGGGAGGGAAATGATAAACAATCGTTAATACAGATTGATCTAGAGGATGGCGTCGAGAAGAATATTATCGAGGCTTTTGTAAACAGCCAACCCCAATTCGGCGGTATACAAAGCCGCACGAAAGAAGCATTGAAAAAAAAATATGTGGAAGAACAGAGTATAGAGGATGAAGACGATCTATCTATAGAGTTTGATATAAAGCTAAACAAAACCCTCGGAGACCTATTTGTTAGCGATGACAATGGTGTTACGTATAAAGTAGCGGACTTATATCGCCCTCTGTCATATTTAAGTATACAAGACCGGCATGAACTGTTAAATAGTATTGTCGATGTGCTTTTTGACGTCAAAGTCGACGAGTATACCCAGAATATGAGAATTGACTGTGGAGATGTTCTTTCGAATCTTAAAGTTTTAGAGGATCCGATATTCTCCAGAGCGCGCGCTTCAGTGTTTGGAAAAAACTTATATAGAGAATGGGAAGATAGGATAGGTGGGGATGAATCTGACTCGGATAGTGAGAGTGATGCAGAAACGGAGGAGTCGTTCAATGGTCCAGAGACGAATACTATAGATGATATCGATTGGTCCTCCTCGGATGATGATGCTGATTCGGACGACTCGTCCAATGATCCAGAGACGGATACTAGAATCAATTTGTCCGACGATGCCAAAGCCAAAGTGACAGTATTGTCGTCTGGCTCGGAGGACTCTGAAGAATCGTCTGATTCGGAATCGGATGATAGACTACCCAACGGCAGATTGGCACTATTCAACAAAAGTGTTCTTGCTTTAATCAATGGTATTGGTGATGATGTGAATAGTGATGATGATGAGGACGACGACTTCGTTATTGATATTTGCGGTTCAGATAATACTACTACTGTTAGCAAAGTAGAAATTTGGATGAAAGAATTACTCAAACTCGAAACTGATACAACAGACCTCGACATAGAGGACGAGGACGACGAGAACGGTAACCTGAGAATTACCGATGAAGATGACAACACCTCCTTTGACCTGAAGGATGTGGATGAAAAATCTGAGCTCTATGGGCTAATAACAGCACTGAATAAGTCTGTAAATAAATCTGGCACTCTTTCTGATAGGCTGGGATCACTTGGCAAAACCCGCGCAGCCTCGTATGTGACTATACTTTTAGAGTTAAAACAAATAACAAGTGATGATATTCCCAGTCTTTTTGAATGGAGTAGTGATCGCGAGGATGGTGAGTGGGATTCAACGATTGTAGATGTTCAAGACTTAGAGGAATTGCGGGATGACTCACGAAAGCAAACCGCTGGAGTGTTGCCTAATAATTTACGGTATTACATCAAGGAGCTTGGGAATGACGGCGGTGTTGCGTCTGATGAATTTGAAGCAGCGAAGCGATTTGTGTGTGCGTACATGGATACCATTGAGGGTGTCGTCGAAGGAACCACCTTAGCAGAAGATTTTAAGATCAAATATAAATCATACAAGCGTAACTACACAGGTCCGAAGGGTAAAAAATGGTTGCCAGATTATAACAAATGGTTGCGAGAGGAGACCACAAAAGACGGCTATGTCATGGAATTCTTGGAAAGTTTGGCAGGAATATATGATGGGTTGAGATATCACCTTTATCCGGAGTCCGAAGAAGGATTTTTAGAGAGAAGTCAATATATCAAAAACGAAGAAGGGAAATTTGTATTTAAACAAGGGACCCAGGTTTATTTCTATCATGCTTTTGAGAAGTTACTTTACAAAATGACGGGATTCGAAAACTTGTACGGTGTACTCGTAGCACACTTGGTTGATGATGACGAATACATTCGCTACGGTGATCCGGATCCTGGTGGAGGGGTGTACAGTGCATATCACACTTACGATAGGACTAAACCTGATAAATTTGAGCTTGAGGGTAAAGATGGGGGCGTGCTTGAGGCTCTGCCTATTTGGAATGCGTCCTTTGCTATCCATGGCTTCAACAGCCCAAGTGAGTATGATGATCACTTACAAAAAAGAAAAGATGAATTTGAAGGTCTTCTCAATAGTGAAGACGAAAAAGTCCGTGAAGACGCTAAAATATATATGAGCAAGAGTCTTCCTATGCTTAACAGGCCCGAACTGGTCGAATGGGCGTACAAAAAGGAAAACTTTAAAAAATTTGAAAACACATTTATATTTCCATCTGAAAATGAAATAAGGCGGCGACCATACCCAATATTTGAAAGCACGGTCGAGAGTGCATTTGAAATACTTGCGCTTTTCAGCGAAGAAGCGGACCAGGGGGTTTCAAGTGGGAATGAACATGAAGCAATAGGGAATAGCGGGTGGACTTCGGAATTACAAGTTATTGCCAGTAATTTTTTTAGCGGCACTCTCACAGAGGTCCAAGACGACAGACCGCTGTTGCCCGCTAATCTCATGCGCTTGTTCATAACTACGTTTAGAAAACATGCAAAGGAAATCGACAACACCATTAGGACAAAGGTAGAAGATCAACTAAAAAGAGATGCAATCGGGGACAGAGCTCAAAAAGTTAGTGTCTTCGGTGAAGACAGAGTTAATGGCTTGGAAAGGAAAATAGACCAGGAAACACCCTTGCGTGACTATTGGCCCACAGACGGCGACTATAAAATCTTACACCGAGCTATTGGAACCATTGGGTTCGTGAGCCTAGAACAATTTACGAAAGCCATTCTGGCTTTGGCGAACGGCGATAAAAGTAACACGTCGATTGATTGGGATCTTCCAGATGTCCGAGATTATAGAAGTGCCAAATTATCCGAAGGGGAGAGCAAAAAATTCAGTATTCTTAACGACGCCCAGGTTTTAGAGATAGTATCAAATTCCGAAAAGCAAGAAGAAGGGATTTATAAATGGTTTCAATACTCGCCTGATCCACAACTATACATTGAAACAACGCTTGCTGCTATTAAGGAGCTTTATCAAATTCCAGAGTATGTTTCCGGTTTGTTTAAAAATGCTGAAGACACTAAAGTTCAGTTGGTAGCCAAGGCGGTCAATCAAAATTATGACAAATACAACGGAACTGATGGTTCAGGATACAAGAACGCATGGGGCCCAGGGTTGCTGAAGGGAAAATACTTGCTCCAGTTAAATGATGATGAAGACTTTACCTTGAATCCCGAGTGGACAACGAGATTCAAGGCGGAGATTGATAATCTAACAAAAAAGAGTGAAAAGGCACATACAGAAGGCGACGATATAACAGGGGACGATGAGGGCTACTTGCAGACATCCCCTTTCGAGCTATTTCTCGAAGATGAACATAATTGGGAGAATAAGAACGATTACGAAACATTAGCGGTTGATCCAGCATTTATAAAATACTTTGAGCAACGACACACAGAAGCCGACCTTGTACGCATAACCCCTGCGTTTGTTAGAGACTTTTATGGAACTCAACAGAAGGGGCAGGGAACAGGTAGTAATAGTTTGGCACGTGAGGACTTTACGCGTCTTTTTGAAAGAGGTCAGACGGGTGGAAAGAGGCAGAAAACAAGTCCAAATCAGAATCCAAATCCACTTGAGCAATTTAATCGTCTTTTTGATAGAAGTGAGACGAACTTAAGAAAACTAGGAAATAAACGCTCTCGTGATAAGATGACTGCCAAAATAGCCGCTCTGGCAGCCCGAGTCAAGTCGAAGATGTTCAATGCACCTGCACCCATTGGTTGTCATGAGTGTGGTGGAGGCGAAGAGAGTGGATCTGAGTGCGAATGTGATGAGGATGGTCGCGATACCTGCAATGCTAAGATTGGGTTTGATGTAGATGATAATAAATTTAATGAGATTGAATCTGATGATGAAACAGATAATGATGAGATGATCCATTCCTACATTGGCAAGTCGGTAGCAAAGACACCGTTGTCTGAAGTTACGAGTATGCTAAGCCTGGTCCGTATTTAGAGAGTGCTATTATAAATTGTAAGAGTAAAATTCCCTTAAAGTCTGTACTCTGTGAATAATCAAATTTCCAAATGGGAAACATTGTGTGTCCTGAGCCCGAAACGCCCGATCCGGTTGCAGAGGCCCATCGTATGCATCGTATCTGTGAGCTTCGTGAGCGTTTTCTTGTATCGAGGCGAGATGAGAAGGTGATAGAGGCGAGAGGCAATCGCAATGATTTGATAAGATTACTCCCTGTGATTCGTCAACTTCAGGCTCAAATCACCAAGCTGGCCTTATTGAAGACCCATTTCGAGCAAGTGACGACTATAAAGGAGACTCACGCCGTATTGACAACTGTAAGGGATCATTTAAACCAGAGCGAAGAGACTGGTGCTCCCAATTTGGACGACGTGAGTGACCTTCAGGAAGCACTAGATGCCAGTCACGCTGTATTCCAAGACATTGATGATGTGTTAAAGGAGTCATGGGCGGGAGAGGAGAAGCTAGCGGAGGGAGTAGATCCCGAAGCCGAGTTGGCCAGAATATTAGGTCTCCCTATTCCCGAAAAGCCGCAATCCACATCATATCCAATAACTCCGATTCAAGAGGAGGATCTTCCGGACCCACCCCCTTCGTACCCACCTTCGAACTCGTCGAGCCCTTTTCCAGAGGAGCCCATACAAGAGGCGTCTTCACCTTTGTCCGTTTCCTTACAGCCGGTCTTGGAACACTGATGGTGCTCCTCACTATGGCCCCGCTTGTGGCCTACTTGACCTATGAGGCCTTTGAGGTGTTTGCGCCAGAGACTGCCTGGCACACCATAGCCTCGTGTATAGCCATTGTGACGTGTCTGACCCTCTTTCTGATGATGGTGCTCATGTTCTCGTGTCTTTCAGAGTTTCCAGTAGACAAGTTAGTATTTTGTATTGTAAATTTGTATTAATGGTGTTCTCATATGTTGATCAAAATACAGAAAGATAATGCATCCCATGTGGGCATCCCCGCGCCTTTGCCTTTTCATGGAGCTCAATCCGATCTACGGGTTCCTCATCCCGATTGTGAGCCTGATGAGAGGTTACATCTGGTTTGGGTTGCTGAGGTGGGCGCTCAACTTCTCGAGCCTGGCCCTCTGGCTTACTGGCAGAGCCATACTCCAGCCTGCCTATCGTGAGGCCTGCTGTTATGGATTGGACTACCTTGAAGAGGGACACGTAGGAGGCAAGTGTGATGAGGGTGACCTTAGGAGTGATCGGGGCTTTGAGGTGTGTGATCCTGAATCCCTGAGTGGGGATCATAAGAAGTGCCTTATAGCGGCTACCGTGTTATTCACTGTATCTTCGTGCCTTCAGGTTAGCCTTGATAGTTGTATGGTTCTCTCAATCATTTCCCAAATCCCGAATCCTCAATCCTGAATCCCCAATCCTCAATCCTGGATCCTCACTTATTTCAAAAATCCGAAATCTAACACCCACCCCATTTCCTCGATTATTTTCCGAATCCGGAATCTAACCTTCATTCCCTCAAAATCGATCCCGCATTTTTTTCCTGAATCATCCCCGACACCCGAGATTAGCTCTGCAATCTCATGACGATAGACTGGGATATCATCAATCGTGTCGGGCACATCCAGGCCGAGATGAAGGAACGGCTCGAAGACTTGAAGGAAGGGGGGACGGCCACAGGGACAAAGGTGCTTCCAACGATCAAAGGCGAGGATGCAGATGTCACTATCCATCTCGCAGAAGTCATGTCCAGAATGGGGATGACCAGAAGACTTCTTGCCATGGCCTTTCCGGGATACGAGCTCGAGCCTTATGAGGAATGGAGCAAACACATGCACAGGCATCCTCAGTGGGCACACCCGGCTCTCTTTAGGCTTCTGTGAGTCTTGAGTCTCTTTTTATCACTCATGTTCATACCAGAGAACCTGACTCCAAATCCAGCCTATTAGACCCCATCTTTGGACTGGCCCTCAGTTGTCACGACTTCCTCTCTCATCAGGACACCAGAGGGATAATAAGAGTGTTCTGCAATGTGTTCGGGACGGCATGTGTGCTTCTGGGTGTTACTGTATTGCAGCCAATGCACAGGGCTTGGTGTTGTTACGGAGAAGGACGGTAAGTCCATATCAATAATCGTGCAGAGACCTGTACTCAATTGCGTTGCCTTTAATAGAGAAATATGGCACGAACAAGTCGATGGGAAGCACTTTACATGTGAAGAGTGGGCCAAGTTCGGACACCCCGAAAGGTAAGCAGTTTTCATTCATCTCGATTGCGCCAGATACGACATCTTACACCCATTTCAGCTACTACAACAACCCCACCTTCCCCAACGGTGATTGCATGAGACACGATTCCATAGGCATCATGGCCTTTTGGACAACGCTTATCGGAATATCGCTCATTTTACTGAGCCTGAGCCTGTGGGTGTTTGCGTTTGTGGCAGCCGGGGATGCGTGTGAAAGAGTAGCGCGAAACTTCTTTCGGGCCGTTGTCCCCGAGCAACGATTTCTAGTCATTCAAATCATGGATTGGATGGGCATCAAGCACGGGAAGCTTAAGGTTTATTAAAGACGTAAATTACTGCGCTCTAACAATTTTCCAAGCCGATAAAGACGATATACATGTATGATCTTCCGTATTCATTAGGCTCACCTTGCCGGGTCTGGGTTCACCCGTGATGAGCCATCTGTTTGGCTTTGCACTGTGTGTGATGTGGCCATCTGAAAAATCGATAATTTCATAATAAGACTGTGTGTATGCCATATTACTTTAATTCATAAGCCTCAGTATGGACGAAGCCGCGAATATCCTCTTTTTAGTGCTCTCGTCGGTTGCCGTAGGGTCCCTATACGTTCTCAGCGATCCTTCCGTAATAAGAAGCTCGTGTGTGACCAAGGTGGCCAAGTGGGTTCTGATCCTGGTGTTCTTTAAGTACGGGAGGATGTCGTCCCTAATGCAATGGTACGTTACGGTGTGTTAGTACACGTGCGTAAGTACTTACCTATACTGACTGACTTACTTGGAGTCAAAAGTAGTATTAATATAAGTAGCCGATTGATCTATGGCTGCTCTCATTCTTGGACTCATAACAGTGTGACTGGATTTAACAAGAAGGATGGGGTGAGAGGATATCAATGAAAGGACGTGCCGGTGTTTCAATACACACCTTGTAAGTCTCATGGGGTGCTCCATCGTGGCCGCATGTGTTATGCCATCCTCCCCAATGTCATCCAATCTCTTGTCTCTGTCGGACGTAGGGAGCTTGCTCGTGAGATCCTGATACGTGTACTTATCAATATCGCTATCATACTGAGCGCTGGTCTCCGGGTTTCCCCTTTGGATGTTCCTTATTGCATCTACAACCACCGAGTTTCTTGGGCCAACCCTCACCTTGAACTCAATCGGCTGAAAGAAGTGAGACTCTGTGTCCCATGTGGAGTCAACCTTGGGCCTAAATCTGGACATGAGGCCTGCAATGTGATTGATGAACTGCTCCAAGTACTTGTCGGATTCATGGGCATCGCGGTTTCCGGTTGCATGAGTCCTAGCCTTGTTCATCACTACCAACGACAGATCATCCAAGCCCTCTGGGAGACCAAGCTGATTTATGATATCACCCATCTGACTCTCCGTCAGGCACAGATACAGGGGCACTGGTATGTCCTCGAGATGAAGCTTGAGATCGCCATTCGGGGCCATGTGCTTGAGTAGCATGGATATGACTCTGGGAGACTTGGGGTGAAGGTACTCTTTGAGCATAATATCCAGATTATGGTAGGCCTTGACCGCACCCGTATCAACATCGTCGATAATGTAATCGTATAGGCTTTGCTCCTTATTCTTTTCGGCTTTGATCACGTTTAGATTGGTGCCTCTGTACGGAGTGAGGTCTGCGTCCCGGAACTTATAGCAAGGAAGAGGTCAGATTTGTGTTTCGGCTTGGTAGAAAAGGGATAAAGGACTCACCTTGGGGCCTACAATCAGGGTGTAAGAACTCCTTGCTCTCTTCGAGGACGGCTCGGTCTCATCTCCAAATTCATCAATGATGTCCTGACCCGCATCTTGAGTGGCCGCAAATAGCGATTCGTACGACGTCATACCCACGCAATGCAATATATTACACTAATCATGGTCGGTTTTATATATATCCGAATCTAAGAAACGTCAACCCTCTACAACACATGCATTCTATTACCTGAGTTACACACCATAATAAATCAGACAAATGATGCCTTTTCATGAAATTCAGAGCCCGGGGTTCTGGTGTGGGATTCACGCACTCAACAATTCTGTCCAGTCAGAAGAGTTTACAAGACAGGATGCTCGGGAGGCGGCCGGTCGGGTAAACTCACAACTGTCCGATAGCCTCAAAAAGGCCCTCAATCCATCAGAGAGGACACTGGTCAGTGCCGTGGGTGACCTTGATGTCACGGTCGTAGAAGACATACTGAAGCACTATGGCTACATGCCAGAGATTGTAAAGGATGTCAAGCGGGCACTCGAGTTGATAGACTCGACAACCGACATCAACGGACACTGCCTCATCGTTAATCCAGACAGCCACTACGTGTGCTACAGACTATGCTATGGCGTATGGTGGCACCACGACTCTCTGTCACATGCGCCCGTTCGCACCAATAAAGAGGAACTAAGAGCAATTCTGCACTCTCTGGGAAAGGGGTCAATGAACAACCTGGGAAGACGACTAATACACTTCTTCAACCCTCTCTATCCGGTCTGAAGATCATTTATATATACTTTTTCGTCATTAAATGAAATAACGTCTATGGCATCACTGGGGTCTACGCTTGCATTCGTCCTTACCGCCACCTTTGTGTTCGTTCTTGTGCTCATTGCAGAGTACTGCAACCGAAAGAAGAGGAAGAAGGAGCTCAGTTACTACCAGAGGGCCATCGTGGAATACCAGGAGGACGACTTCGATGTTCACTTGACCTGATATGGAACACGGCGACTTTGTAAGGGCGGAATGTGACATGTGGAAGGTGGCCAGCCTTATTGCTTCCTCGACCGGACTACAGGGTGCCATCCCATTCGAAGAGGGGCCAAGAGCAGACGGACCCGACATCGAGGCTTGGGCAAATGGTGTCAAGTGCGTGGATCTCCACAAAAAGGCAGAGGCCTTCTCGCACTTGGAGGCTCCCAGTCGATCACACCAGAGTCACTACACAGACTCACGACATTTTACAATCAAGCGGAAAAGTAGCTTGTCCTGATACTGGCCGTAATTATTGCTATTTCTATAAATCAGCCGGGATTATTCATTAAAGAACACCCACTCCTCCAATATGGAAGCGGAAGACGATAACAACATCATTTCAACCAGCAAAGTAGCGGAACTTGATATGAAGTGTGACGAGAGAGACCTCAGCAAAAAGAGAGGAGCCTGTTCGTCATCCGAAGACGAAGACGAATCCATGGACGGCCATGGGTTCGACGAGAAGAAAAGGCGGGAGGAACACATCCACGACCTGACCCTCAAAGTACTTACATACGGAGAGATCAACAGAGTGCCCTTGTGTATCGCATCCTCGGGAGAGAGGGCTTGGGCTCGCAAACGAGAACCACCACACAGTCTAGGTTGGCTTGGCTTTCTTTCATCTTTGTTATGTTACGATTGGACCATTTTCTAACTCCTCTTATCATCCAGAGTACACGAATCTCAACCCAGCAGATGAGGAATGGAAACCAATCAATGGAGGTTACGACTTGGGCGCTTATGGTATGACCAGGTGTGGAGCCAACAACGACTTTATTTGCCTCCAAAGACACCAAGACGGCCAGTTCCTCTTCACAGACGGCACCACTAGACTCGAATTCTGGATATCTGCAAGTCCACACACCCTTATCCTAGATGGGGCGGTTCCCGAAGCCAAAGCGGTGGCCACAGCAGTAGCGGTCATTGGAAGAGGCTTTGGTATTGCCATTCTCATAGAGGATTACGGACTCGTCTTCATCCAAACCTTCTCAGACGTGCCCACCATGTCCACACTCCACGAATCCGACAAGATTGAAACAACCATTGGCACAGACTCCAACTACGTGGCCATTGCAGATGGTGATACCATCCTTATGTTTGACGTCGCCCAAAATAAACCACCCACACGCATCCCAGTTCCGGGATTGGACCTAGCACAACAGGAAAGAATATGGCAATTGGATATCGCACAGGACCTCATTGGACTGTGTACTACAGAAACCGTGAAATGGTACCACAACAACGACAGGGCTTGGAAATCAAGCGACATTGCCAGTGTTGTGGCCGTTAAAGTCAATGCAAAGAACAAAAAGGTGTCAGTCCTTACAGCTCTGGGTGATGTGGTAAGCACCCATTACCATATACATTACTACCTTTTAGAAATTCTCATCTCCGCTCCAACTCCATTTCCTCAATTATTTCCCAAATCTGAAATCCAACACCAACCCTATTTCCTCAATTATTTCCCGAATTTGGAATCTAACCCAACCAAGATTATCGTGGACTCAAACTACATCTCAAAGGCAAGAAGACTCGAAAAGGGCTCAGAAATACAACCCTTCGTCTCACAACACACAAGAGACGGCATCTTTGCTTGGGGGACACTGGGTATATACGACCCTTGCATGAGAATGATAAAGGCTGGAGGGGAGGTGCATCAGGTTAATTTGTGATACTTACATTTATTCGTTACCATCATGGATTACAATATTGGTGATTACGCCTTATTAAATATAAGTCTAGAAAGGTCTAGGGCTAAGTCTTTGCTTATCATCGGCGAAATTGCAGAAAAAGAGGTTAAAGGAAGTAGCGTTACGCTCAAAATATTACCCTTTAATTCAACGGAAGAAGATGATTACTATCAAGGAGGGGGTGATCTAGGGGTTTATATGGACGGTATCGTTATAACGTCAGGCGGAGAGGGCAACTATCATATCAACAGCGATAAAATCGATGACACTTTAGATAACGTAGCCTTTTACGAGAGAGGTGATACGCGCGGGTTAAAAAAGATCACTGATGACTTCGTAGAAGAAATCCGAAAACGCTCTACGAAGACCATAGTCACCTTTTTAAATAAAGGGGTCGAATTGCCCACCCGTGATTCCAAGACAAACTTACCAAATATCGATTACGAATTATGGAAACGATTTATTTTTTATCGGGGAGTGTTGGGAAAGCAAGAAACAGAGGAAGATTATAAAGAGATAAAAGGGCAATTTGTACTGGTGTTTATTACAACAAGGGAGGAATGGAAAAAAAGAGAAGAAGGAATCATTGATGCATATGTGGTTGCAGGTAAAATAAATGATTATGATCTCGGTCTCGACAAAGATAAAGCGACAATAACTGTGACCCTCTTGTATGATGATAAGCTGCCACCAAAATTTGAAATATCTCAGTCTCATTCCATGACTGTTCCAATTAATGATTATGGTTGGTTGCGACTAGATGAAACTGACATGGGCAGCAGTGTAATTTTTTATCTAAAACATTTAAAAAAGGCACCAAGTCAAATTGATATAATCAACTTTAAATCAGAGCGCCATAGCATAGTGAACATGATTGACTTGACCCGGCTTGGGTCAGACACCGAGACCAAGCCGTTTCCGTTCGATAAAGCGGTAAAGTCCCTCGGATTTCCAAGATCGGCAAAACAAATGGAAATGGAGGGGGGTGCAATTCTAGTGGGATTAAAAACTGGAGAAAATCAGCCTGAACCTAAAGCCATCATTGTTCCTGTTAAATTTGAAAAATTTGAATCTGTTGATGGTGGTAGTGAAAAACTTCGATTTGGCTATGTACAGTCAGAGTCAGGAAAAATCGACTTAACGATTAATAATGATGGTTCCTTCAAGCCCTCTGGTAATAAATTTACAATAAGTGGATTTGAGTACGCAGTTGTGTGGGCGAAATACTATGGGCCTCAATTAATTACAGGGCAAACAGTCAAAGAGGTTGAAACGGAATTACGCAAAGAATTTTCAAATATCACAATTGAGTCAGAGCCAGTGTC
>JGI24005J15628_10000218_pt1 | contig 36160 bp, 35 predicted proteins | sample LinPmetageLP40_FD_15628 | JGI IMG/M metagenome (IMG submission 15628)
CGGTGCTGGCCGTGAATTACAGGATGTGTCCCAGCAGTTAGGTGCATGGTACAACGCATGTGCTGATATAAACAGGGCAGAAACCCAACGTAAAAATCCAACATGGCTGGATAAGAGAACTCATGGCTCTGATAATATAGAACAGCAAGCTATGGACATAGTTATAAGAAAGAAAACACTGAAGGAGAAAGAGGCCAAAATNAAATTTATGTTNGATTTTAGATTTGGTTTGGGAACTTACGATGAGATGTTGGTTATGCGCCGAAAGTTACGTGCTGAACGAGAAGAAACAGTATATCGCGCTATGGAAGCAAAGCGACAGATACAGAACAACATGGCTATAGGTGGATTAAGCTTGGGTATATTGTGTATGCTAGGGGGTGGTATGTATTTAATAATGTTGGCTACACAATGATAAATGCGTTAATACTGTCGATGACGCTTGCAGGAGTTGCTAATCCCACTCATGTGCAATGCCACCTGTGGAAAAGGTTTACAGATGGAAATGGGCAGAAAGTTTGTGTATACAGATTTACAGCGGGGTACGGTGGCTTGGGATACCACTACCCTACTAAAAACTTTTCTGAATGTCCCAAAGTATTTAGTTGTCTTTATGAGAAAAAGGACAAACGCCCTAGTTTGTCAGAAATATTAGATGGCCTGAAAGGGGGTTTCTAATGACTATGGAAAAGTTTTTGGCGTGGAAAATTATGCCTCGACTTATGATGTTGGTAATGACGATTATGTATATTCGTGTGATTGAGTGGTTTATTTCGTTACCGCAAGATGTTGTTAGTACGCAGGCTACTGCGCTGACTGCAACCGTAACCGGCGCTATGACAGGCGCGTTTGCTGTATGGCTAGGATCAGAAAAATGATAACGCTACTAGGCAGTTTATTAGGTTTTGGTAGTTCATTTCTGCCAGAGGTTCTTAATTATTTCAAAGCAAACCAAGCGCAAAAGCATCGTATAGAAATGATGCATATTGAAACGGAACTAGCGCAGAAACGGTCTGAGATGAAGCTGGTTGAGCTAGACAAACAAGCTGACATTGAAGAAACGAAAGGGTTGTATTTACATGACAGTTCTATCGACGCTGGAAGTTTTATCAACGCCTTACGTGGGTCCGTTCGGCCCGTTATCACTTATATGTTTTTTGCTTTATTCATTGCCACAAAGGTCGTGATTATGGTGAAGGTCACACAAGCTGGCGGCGATTGGATGCAAGCTGTTGACAAAATGTGGGATACAGAAACAGCCGGACTTATGAGCGCAGTCTTAGCATTCTGGTTTGGAAATCGTGCAATATCTAAATATGCGGGGAAATAAATATGAACTATAAAATGGAAACATTAAGAAGTTTGTATAGGGATGGGGACGATGGCCCTATGGAAGCTAAACCTCACAGACAACCTAGATCAAATAAAACTCCCGCAGCTAGTTCCCCGTCAACCCCTAGTCAAAACCCTAGCGTTTCTAGAAACAAAGTAAAAACCGGCAGAGGTAAAACTACAACTCAAACATTTACTTCCGCAGAACGCGCTGAAATTTTAAGGAAGTCTAGGGAGCTTAGGGAAAACAGTAACAGATGACTGCTAACACAGTAGTAGAACTACCTGTACTATCTGAGCTTGATAAACAGTTTGTAGCTTTAGAAACGCAGCAACAACAAATACAAGCCCAGAAAAAACTAATAGAGGAATATAGAAATGCAAAAAAATTGGGGTGAGTTTTTTAATATGTTAATTGCCCATGAAGGCGGTTTTACTGATGATGTGCATGATAGCGGAAATAAAAAAGGTGATGGTCACGGCAATCAAGGAAGTACAATGTTAGGTGTTACCGCTTACAACTGGGCTAAGTACACAGGCAAACCAGCACCCATAGATGTAATGAAAACTTTAACCGTTGACGATGTTATGCCGTTGTACAAATCAAATTATTGGGATGCGATTAAAGCGGACGATTTACCTAGCGGGGTTGATATTAGTTGTGCAGACCTTTGTGTAAACGCTGGCCCTAGGCAAGCTGCTAAGATACTGCAACGTGCTATTGGTTCTAAACCAGATGGTAAGATTGGACCTAAATCTCTTGCAGCTGTAGCAGAACACGATCCAAAAGACATATTACATAAATACTACGATGGGCGAGAAAGTTTTTACAGATCGTTAAAAGACTATAAGCGTTATGGTAAGGGCTGGTCGCGTAGAAATAAAGAAACTCTAGAAAAAGCTATGGAACTAGTTGATAGCTAAAAGGACTAAATAATGGCCGGAGTAAAACTACAAAAGTTTTTTGGTAAAGCGCCAAAGATTGCGCCCGAGTTGTTACCTGACAATGGGGCGCAAGTAGCTACTAATATTAAACTTTATTCTGGCGATCTTATTCCGTACCCTACACCTGTTATTGTAGATAACACTCAACGTGCCGGAACCATTAAACGATTACATGCTTTAAAAACTCCTGTTCCGACTACAACTACTAATTATACAGTGACAGTAGCATCTGGAACTAACTCTTATGGCACAGGTAATAAATTTTATTTAAATGGCGTTGTTAGCCCAACAATAAATTTTGTAGCAGGCACTACATACGTATTTAACCAATCAGATGCTTCTAATAGCACTCATCCATTAAGGTTTAGCACTACAGCCAACGGCACACACGGGGGCGGAAGCGAATATACTACAGGCGTAACTACGTTTGGAACTGCTGGTCAAGCCGGTGCGTATATTCAAATTACTATAGCTACCGGTGCGCCTACACTATACTACTATTGTGTAAACCATAGCGGCATGGGCGGAACTGCCAGCATATTAAATACTAATGAATTAAACTGGTTATCGTGGCCTACAGATGTTGACATTGCTACGCCATCAGGCTCGACAGATGCAGACGAGCAGCGGTTCTACTACACAGGAGACGGTGTACCAAAAGTAAGCACTTATGCTTTGGCAACAACTGGGTCCGAGCCGTACCCTGTAGATTACTATGATCTTGGGTTGCCTTTACCTACGGCTGTTCCTGCTGCTGCAGCTGCAAGTTTTACTACTAAAACGACAACAAATTTTGCACGAGACGCAAGTGGTGTGGTTACCCTTACAACTAGTGCAGCACATGGTTTAAAATCAGGAGCAATTGCAACAGTAACAGGGTTTACTCATCTAGCAGGTACATATTCGCAAAGCGGTACAACTATAACTGTGACTATGGCTGCAGCGCATGGTCTGGAATCTGGCGCACAAGTTGTTCTTAGGTTTACCTCCGGTACTGCTAACAGCAGCGTTTATACAATGACTAAAACTTCTGCTACTGCGTTTACCGTAACGTCTACTACATCAGTATCTACATCAGGAAATGTAGAGTGGGATATGCGTTCTTTTAACGCTACTTCTATTGAAGTGAACGCGCCAACTACCACTACGTTGACATATACAAGCCCCGGTTTTCAAGTTACAAACACAGCTTTTACAGCCGGTAAGATAGACTTAGCAGGAACAATACGATCACGGACATATGTATATACATGGTTTACGCCGTGGGAAGAAGAATCTATTGGGTCGGAGCCTTCTGATGCATTGTTTATACGTGAAGGACAAATTGTAACTGTTACTAATTTACCTTCTGCAAAACCGACAGGTAAAAACTTTGTACGAGGAATACGTTTATATAGAACTGTTGTTGGAATTACCACAGCTGATTACTTGCGCGTAGCTACCTTATGGTTTCCTACTACACTAGCCAATGTGCAAAGAACTAGTAACGTAGCTACAGTCACTTGTGCAGAGCCGCACAACTTTGCTGTCGGAGATTATTTTAAAATAGCTAATTGTTCGGTAGCATCGTTTAATATTGACGGAGGTGTAGTTACAGATATACCTAGCGATTTAATTTTTACGTTTGCCCAAACTGCTTCGAATGTAGCGTCTACTAGTGCATCTGGTACTTTATACCACGATTCATCTGAAAATCCCGGTACTGATACGGCAAGGTATTGGGGCGAATCTAATTACTCGTTTGTAGATAATTTTAGTATAGCTAGTCTTTCAGGTTTACTGTTGTCTACTACCTACACAGCACCTCCCCCAACTCTTGCTGGCCTTACAACAATGGCAACAGGTCAAAGCAATGTGTTAGCTGGTTTTGTAAACAACGAAGTTTATTTTTCAGAGCCAAATAAATTTCACGCTTGGCCTATAGCGTATAAAATATCTTTAGAAGATAAAGTAGTAGGGTTTGCTGCAATGTCTGGCAGGCTCATAGTTATGACAGATGCGTACTCGTATATTATAACTGGTAGCGATCCCGCCCTTTTAAGTGTGCAACGTGTAGACGCACGGTTTCCCTGCCTTAGTAAAAATAGCATTGTAAATACAGGCGTTGGCGTAGTGTACGCTACACACGATGGCCTTGCTTTATACAACACGACTACAGGCCCACAACTAGTTACTCAACAACTATACAATAGTGATACATGGAACGCTGATTTAGACCCGACTACAATTGTGGCTAATTTTTTTGAAGATTCGTATTTTGGCGGACACTCAGCAGGCGGTATAATATTTAGCAAATCTAGCGACGATAGGACCGGTGGGTATTTTGTAGATACTACTTATCCGTTTACAGCATCTTGGCATGATAACATTACTAACACTATGTATTATGTAAACGGAACTAGCGGGGATATTTTTGAATGGGACAATGCTAGCCAACCGCTATCCAACTATAATTGGAAATCTAAAGTTATTAAGACACCCACGCCTATAAATTTAGGTGCTGCAAGAGTAATCGCAGATTATACAGCTAACACTACCTCTAATTGGGAATCAGTAACAGGTACTTGGAACAATTCAACACTGCAATGGGACGGTGATAACGAGGTTATTTTTAAATTATACGTAGATAAAGTTTTAACATCTATCATACTGTTGTCAGATAGCGGCACGTTTAGGTTACCCGCAGGGTATAAGACCGATACATTTGAGGTTGAGGTAGAAAGTGTTGTACGTGTAAGGTCTATACAACTAGCTGAAACGCCAATAGGATTAAGGAGTTTATAATGGCTACTAAATATTCAGCCATACCTGCCCTACCAGATGCCGGTGTAGATCAATGGCAAGCGTTTATGCTAGACTCAATAAAAGAAAATATAGAACTTTTAACGGGAACCCGAGGAGAAGCCGGTCAAGACAGTAAAGCTATAACTAAAGCTCAGTTAACTGTGAACTCACCGCCTGCTCAAGAAATGACAAATGTTAACGCCGCTGGTGCGGGTACAGCTGTTATAACAGGGTTTACTATTAACGGTAATGCCGTAACCATAACTGGACAAGCAAGCGTTCCAGTATTGGATGATTACAATTTGTTAGTATTAAATGTACAACAGCTGGCAAATGATGTAGCTGGGTTAAGAGCTACAGTAGAAATTTTAATCGCGCAACTAAAAGGCTAACCCAATGGCTCAACAACCTGTAAATACAAATTCTCTTGATTTACCTCCGCTGTTGCAGGGTATTCTAAAAACACCGACAGTTCCTCAGAATACACCCCCTATGCCTATGCAGGCTCCTGCACCTATGCAGAACCCTATGCCGATGCAATCATTAAAGTATGGGGGCGAAGTTAAAAAACCTATGTACTCATATCAAGCTGGTGGGCAAGTTGGACCGGCAGGACAACCTGTAGGTTTGCAGTCTGACATGCAGCAACAAGGTGGTAGTCCTTCGCAACCTATGAACCCTGAAATGATGGAGATGCAAGTTCAGGAGTTTATGACCCGCAATCCCCAGCAAGTACAACAAATTAAAAACGCTGTAATGGAAGCTGTTCAAACAGGCGAGTTATCCATACAAGAATTAAATCAACTAGGTCAGCTAGCAACCGCTGCAATGCGTAACCCTTCCATGTATCCGCAGATTAGACAATTTATTATACAGCAGGGTATTGCTACTGAGCAAGATATACCACCGCAGTATGATGAAGGATTAATTTTTTCTGTTATACTAGCGTCTCAAGCTGCCCAAGGTGGAAGCGATATGATGACGGCTTCGCAACCTATGCCTTCTATGGGCGGCGGTGGACAAGTGCCTGCAAGCATGGCATCTACAGGCGAAGTACCTATCATGGCCCATGAAAAAGAGTTTGTTATTCCTAAATGGTTAGTAGAAGAAAAGGGTACAGCTTTCTTTAAATCTATGATTGATAAAGGTCCAATGGATGCAAAAAACAAAGGTTAAAAACCCTGTCATGAGTATTGAGCAGTTAACGCCTGCACGTATTGATGAGTTGTGGGATTACCTAGAGCCTTTGTTAACTAAGTCTTGCGAAAGCAATGAGGTGGGGTCTCAAGACATAGACGCAAGTTATATATACTGTTTAGCAAACACAGATAAGTGCGTTATCTTTGCAGGTTTTGAAAACGACATACCTAAGTGCATAGTTGCTTTGCAGTTTCATACAGCAAACGGACGCAACGGCGCAGACGTTATAGCAATGGCAGGGCAAAAGCTGTCTAAGTTTAGAGATGCGTATTGGGATAGTATTCTTGATTGGCTACGTGTAAATGGATGTCAATTTTTAGATGCGTATGCTACAGAGCGTTTAGCAAAACATTACCTAACTCGTTTTGGGTTCACCAAATCATGCACGTATGTACGCATGGTACTGTAAGAAAGGTCTAGTTATGGGCGGAAGTGTTAAGAAAATTGTAACCGTGGCCGCAATGATTGCAGTGCCTTACGCAGCACCACAACTTGCGGGTGCTATAGGATTAAGCGGTGGCATAACCAACGCCGCTATTGGGGTAGGCATGAACGCACAATTAGCAGGAACTATAGGTGCTGTAGTCGGCAACGCAGTAACCGGTTCTGTTATAGGCGGTCTAACTACTAAAGCTGCAGGCGGAAGTTATGCTACGGGTCGAGATTTAGGCATGGCTACGGGAGCTTTGTCAGGGCTGACACAACCTTTTGCAAGTACTAGTACAGCTAGCGCAGGCGGTAATACGCCGACTTTATATGGTCAGTATATAGCTGATACCCAAGCGACTGTTCCTATAAACGCAACGGTAACTGGAAACGCAATAACTGCAGGTGCTACACCTGCTGCCACTAATGCAGCTGCTGCCGGTAGCACAGCTGCTGCTAGCGGAACAAATTTAACAAGTGCTCTTAAAGGTTTAACTAGCCCTGATACTCTTATGCGTATTACCACATTAGCGTTAGCTGAAAGCCCAGACGTTTCAGGTCTATCTCCAGAAGAAGCACAGTTAGTACAACAACGTAAAGCAGAACTAGCAGAGATGGCGCGTACAAACAAATCGTTGTTTGACCAACAAGTTGCTATGGCCAATGAGTTTTTACAAGCGTCAAAACAAGCGCAAGCAAACCCTGCTGGTGCATACGCTGAAACTGCAATACAAACAGAACGCCAGATTGCAGAAAACACTCGCGGTCTATCTAGTAATGCTGCTGCAGCTGTAGCAAGACAAGCTAAAATAGCTGGCTCTGCCGCTGGGTCTGTTGCCGCAGCAGCCGAGACTGATAGAGGCCAAGCTGCTGGTCTGCGGTTCCAACAAGCTGCATTAGATTATATGCCTGATTCAGCGCCAGAAGGTGTAGCAGGTTTAACACTACCTCTTATGCAAGACCTTGCTGAACGCAGACGCCAAGCACAATCAGACTTAGTGTACGGCACAACTAGTGCATTTGGTTACGGCGGTGAAAAAGAACCGTTCTTGCAAACGTATGCTACTAGACAAGCCGGTGATATTGGCGGTAGTGGTGCAATCGGTTAATTTAAGGAGCTAGTCATGGCTGGTCCATCTTATTCTCAAGTACGTCAAGCCGGTGGTCTAGGAACTATAGCCGGTGAAAACTCTATGGAAGCTTTTGATCGGGCTGTGTTAAACGCACAAAACCGCACCAAAGGTTATGAGGATATAAACACAAACCGTCTTGCTCAAATAAAAACCGGTCAACTTATTGAAGAAAACGAACTTAAACTAAAAAGAATGAGGGATATGGAGGCTTGGCGACAAGGCGGTATGATAGGTCCACCTCCTAATCAAAAAAGCTACCTTAATGATCCTACTCAAGCAAACCCGATGACTAGAGGATTTGATCAGTCTGCAGTACAATCAGGGGCAAACTACTTAGAATCTAATTACCAAAAAGAAGCTTTTGGTGTCCCACAAACTGGTCCGTCTGTTGCACAACCTGTTACAGAAACAGCGGCAGAGCCATCAAGTACCGGTGGGTTTCGTAATAAATCCGATTTTGTAAACTCGTTTGCAGCTATATGGAGTGATCTTGAAGGCCGTTTTAATTTACCCGCTGGTTACTTAGCACGAACTGCTGACATAGAAAGTGACAGTGATCCCAACGCTCAAAATCCTAACTCAACGGCAGGTGGGCTGTTTCAATTTATAGACAAGACAGCAAAAGAATATGGTTTAACAAATAAATTTGACCCTTTAGATTCATCGGTTGCTGCAGCAAGACTTGCAGCTAATAACCAAATACGCCTAGAAAAATTAATAGAGCGTAGACCTACACCAGCAGAGTTGTATCTGGCACACCAACAAGGGGCTGATGGGGCTGCAAAACTTATAAATATGGCAAAAACACAACCGACTGACTTAGCAACAAGTTTGGTTGGTATAGATGAGGTGAAATTAAACGGAGGTAATAAACAAACTACAGTAAGCGAATTTGTAAAACTTTGGAAAGATAAATTTCAAGGTCAAAGCATGGACTCTATCGTAGACACATTTAACTACGAACAACCTTTTACTGCAGTGGGTTCAGAATCTGGTCTTGAACCTAGATTTCAAGATCGAAATAGACAAATATATTACCCATCGTTCAGACGTCAAATAGCGGAATATCCAGAGCAGTATACCGCTACAATCGGGCAACAGGATTATCCACAAGACTATAAGCAAGAAGTTGCAGCTACTGAAAAAACACCAGCAGGTATTCGTCCTAAGATAAACTTTGATTTTCCGTCACCGCGACAACCCGAAAACCTCGCAGGTGCAGTTGTACCACAAGACATTGTGGATGCAGCTAATGCAACAAACATAAGACCGGGACAAAGGCCGCTGCCCGTTACAACAGGCGGTACTTTTACACTGACGCAGTTAGATGTTCCTATAAATATGCCTGACGGTACAAGTTTTAACTACGTAGAATACAATCCTATTACCCAAGAAATTCGTGGACCTAATGGGCAAGTAATACCTGAGTTCTTAAAAACTCAAGCACTTGAAAGTGCTGCGTATAACTTTAACGAATCAGCGCAAAACAATGTTGACACGCTTACAAGCAAGGTAGCAACGCTAAAAGCTGAGTTGGATAATGCTTCGCCAGCAGAGTACGCAGGCAAACTACAAACATACACCGACACATTAACCCAGCTTAACAACGCAAAGGCTCAGTTAGACGGTAGTTACTCAGAGCTACCGGGAAGTTTACGTTTAGATAGAAATATATTTTCAGGTGAAGGGCCAGAAGCTGGGATAACCAAAGAAGCTGAACAAAAAAACCTTGAAAAGTTAAAGAAACTAGAAACTGCTAGACAAGACATAAAACAAAAAACAGACGCTGCTTTTGGTGCAGTTGGGGGGTTACCACAGAACCAAATTACTAATGAAGCGGGTCAAAAAGCTATAGAAAAATCCGTACAAATACTTAAAAGAAACGGATTAAAAGTTACGGGAAAAGATGCTAGTCAAGCAGTTGTACCTGTAAACGCTAAGATGTATACACTAGACCCTAACAAAGTCTTGTTGGCACGGTCACAAGCAGCCCTTGCTACAGAACATTTAGCATTATTACGTATGCAAGGAAAAGCTACTGAGTACAGAGCATTGCAACTATCGCTAGGTCAAACAGAAGCTTACCTTAGAGGTATGGAAGTTATACAGGAAGTGCGTAAGGGTAACTTACAAGTTCTAGCTAATTTGTTTGCTACTACTTACCAAACATCAGATGTTGATTTAAGAGTATCGTCAGATAACAAAATATCTATATCCGTAAAAGGTAATCCTTTACCGACAATTCAAAACCTTACTACAGATCAGGTTGTAGAATATTTAGGCTTTACATTTGACAACCAGTATAAGGATGCTCAGATGGCTCTATCTAAATCGGCTGTAGAGTTCCAACAAGAATTGCTTACAGAAACCCACAAAGCTAGTTTGGATTTACAAAAAGAACTTGTTAAAGCAAAAAGTACTGGGGCAGCAAACCTAATTATAGAACGATTTAAAGCATCAAACAAAGTATCAATAATAGATGGCCAAGCAGGAAGGTTTACATATACAGGTGAAGATGGTCGATTGTATTATGTAGATACACAATCACCTAACTTGCTAGACCCCGACAGCAAAACACAACCGTTTGTTGCAAGAGTACAAGTGTTTGACACAAAGACCGGCAAACTCGTAGATGTTGAACAAGCCCAGTAAGGTAGGAAGCAATATGGTTGACAATACTTTACGATACGGCACTACAATAAACCAAGCAAGTGGTGTGGGTTTACGTCCTAGACCAAACGATCCGTTTAGCACAGCTGCAGCTACAGGGTTGGGTGGCCTTACGCCGTCACAAGCGGACGCCCTCATACAAAAAATGCCCACATCTATAGGAGATTTTGATTACGCTGCCCCCGAACTAAAAAAACCTTCTACTCCTACAAACGACATTGCTTATGACAGAACATCTGGGAAAATGTCTGTTAATGGTTTTAGCTTTGATGTCGATGATTATTCTGATGCACTACGATCTGTTGAATACTTAGGAAGCCGCCCTTCTGCTAGACCGGCAGGTACATGGAGTACTTTAACATCAGACGAATACGAAGATTATATACGCCGCATAGCTAATCCAGACCTAAAAGACAGGTTTGCAAAAGGGTTTAGCATGGGGGTACAAGGTTTAAAAACTTTGACCGGTGCGGGATTACAATTTGCAGGAGCAGAAGAAACCGGATCGCGCATGGTGTCTGCTGCCCAAGAACGGCTTGAGGAGTTGTCACCTTATCAAGCTACATTTGCCCAAGTAACAGCTGGTGAGTTAAGTGCTATTGAGTACGCTGTGTCTATGCTGGGGCAACAAGGACCAAACATTATTGAGTCTATTGCCGCTGGACTTATAGGTTTTGCAGTAGGTGGAGCAGCATCTGGTAACCCGTTAGGCGCAGCACTTGGCGGCTTCGGCGGTGTTATGACAAAAGCCGGTTTTAAAAAAGCTGCTATTGAAGCCGCAGAAGTATATGCAAAAAAAGGTCTTAAAGGGCTTGATGCAAAACAACGTAAAGCACTGGCCCAACTTGGCGGTGTAGGCGCAGCAACAGCTATTAATAACTACGTCATAGGTACAGCTGATGTGTACGGAGAAATGCGTGATAGAGGCGCAGAGGCTGGTGATGATAGAGCTAGAGCAGCAGCTGCAGCACTAGGTATACCGTATGCTATCTTGTCTACTATACCCGAAGCTATAGGTGCTAGTAGGCTTTTAGGGTTATCTAGCGGCGGATTAATTAAACGTGTCGGACTAGGTATCGGAGCCGGTGCAGTTTTAGAAGGTGCGACAGAAGCTGCACAAGAAGGTTTAGTTATAGCTGGCGGTAGCCAATACGGTGATGATCCTTACAGCGACGATGAAACTATAGCCAGACTTATTGAAGCTGGAGTAGCTGGTGCTACAGTTGGTGGGGTTATCGGNGGCGTAGTTAATATACGAAAAGATACTTCTGAAGGTAACCCAACTAACCTGTTGGACAATACGCCTCCACCAACTACACCGGTAGAGGAATCAGTAGAAGCACCCCCTTTACAGATAACAGATCAAAGACCACCCCCTTTACAAATAACAGATCAATCAGGTGGCCCAACAGTTACGCCTCCACCAACTACACCGGCTGCACCTCTACAACTTACATTACAACCTTCTAACCAAATAGAAGCTAATACTATGTTTGTTCCGCCCGGGGGTTTTAGGCAACCAGCACCTAACCCACTTTCAAGGCGGCGTTCTATCACCGACCAGAGGCCACCGCCACCTGCTGAAACTATAATACCCGAGACAACTGTAGCTCAAATTTCTAGTACTGATCAACTGTCTACTAAACAACTTCAAGAAATTGAATCAGTAAATGATTTGCGTAGTGCTGTTGCAGAATCTACAGGAGCAGACCAAGGTGACCTACCTAGAATCTACCAAGGAGAAATTAATACTGGCGGAGCAACCTTAGCTGATGCGCGAGGTGCTGAAGGTTTACGTAGACTTGGCACTGCTGGGCGACAACAGGAGCAAAATGTTGCTCTTGCAGAAGCAGAACGTGATGCACAAAATGCTGCTCTTGCAGAAGCAGATTTTAATGCTGCCGTAGCACAACGTGACGCACAACAACGCCAGTTGGTTGCGGATCAAACTGAAGCTGCGGCTTTGTGGGGTATATACCAAGGTGAAATAAAAAAAGGCAAACAACCATTTATACGTTTAACTAAAACTGCCCAAGACAAATGGTTAGAAGCTATTAAAGAACTAAAGGTAAAGGCTAACATACAAGATACAGATGTGCCTTTTGTTTTACCTCAAAATGAAAACGATGCAGGGTATGCTACATTAAGTAGTTTATACCTTGAGTTATACAGGAAACTTTCACCTAAATCAAAACCAAAACCAGAAAAACCGAAAGCAGACCCAACGCCAAAAAAGCCAAGCGCGGCGGCGGCAAAAAACGCGCAGACGGACGAAAAAAAGGAAGGCTCACAGTCACAAGGGCCGGAAACCAAAAGCCAGCCTGATGAAACTAAACTACCGGAGGGTACAGCAAGCGGCCCACTAAAACTATTTAGGTCGGGTAAAGTAGAAGCGCCCGATGGCTTTATGTATTTAGCTAACAATAGGGCGGCTGCTACAGGCGGGGCTAAACTTAAAACCCTTACACAAGTAGATGTTAATTTTGCTGATATGCTTATTGTTAAAAGCAGGGCAAAGTTAGCCGAGCTATTTGGTAAAGGTAATGACAAAAGTTATGCAGACGCAGCCCGTAAAGAAGGGTATGATGCCATTGCTATTCAACGGAATATGCAAGGCAAAAATCCGTGGATAGAATACTTTGATCTAAACCCAAAGGTAGATGACGATGCCGTACAAAAGCGAAGCACAACGCCGATGGATGATGGCAAACAGGCCGGACCTCGCAAAGAAGATGGAGATGGAGACGCCCAAAAAACGGATACTACCGGAAAAAGTGAACCCAAAACCAAAACCGAAACCAAAACAAAACCCGCTGACAAGCTAAAAACAAAACCTTTTGAAGCGCCTACATCTGACAATAAACCATCATCTGTATTTGGCTTAAAGAAAACAACAACTATTGTAACACCGCCGCCCCCAGATGCCCCTAAAGCATTAGCGGAGCCTCTTTCAAAACAAGCCACAGACTTATGGAATAAAATTACTTCGCAATACAGCGAAGACGTTTTGTCTACCATGCCTGCAATAGATCAACTTGACAGCAAAACTGTTAAAAACCTTAACGAGATTGCAAAAGGTGCAAAAGTTAGCGTTCAACAAGAACAAAAAGCTGCTGATATAATACTAAACACACAGATACGTAAACCTGAGTTTAAAACTGAAGCTGTTAATAATATGTCTGTAAAACAACTTACAGACTTTATAGATTTAGCAATTTCTAAAAGCGTTAAATATTACGGTGCATTAAGTAAATTAGTAAAAATTGCTTACGTAGATGGCGTAGGCGGCAGATTACAAGCTAGAACCGCACTTAAAAATTATAGTGCAGAATTAAACGGTAACGACCAGTTTGCAGTAATATTATATGAAGCAGCTTTAAGTAGAGACACAATACCTGTTATGACTACGGGTAAAAATATTGCGGTGTCAGACTTCTACCAAATGCTAGAAGACAATGAGTTAGTAGGTCCATTACTACTAGATACTCCTAGTAAATTTGACACAAAAAACGCAACACCAGAAGTTATAGAACGCATTACAAATGAAATAAAAAACCCAGACAGTAGGACTGAGTATTTTGTTAACAACCGTTTAAATGCTGTAATAAAAGCAGCGGGAGTTAGTATTGATGAGCTAACAACTGAACAACTAAGTGACTTGGCTGATGGTACATCTCTTGATTTAGATATAAATGTTGACCAAGGCAGAGCAAAACTTATAGACGCAGACACAGGCAAAGCACCTAAAGCCATGTCAAACGGCAGAGTTATGATGTTGGCTAGGGCATTTATATCCAAGCTAGAATCTAAACCTAAGCTACACGTATACCGCAACCAAGCTGATCTTAAAACCAAGAACCCTAGACTTTACAAAGCGGCAGTTAAAAGCCGAGCAAAAGGAGACTTTGATACAGCACCGGCTGTAGGTTTTGCTTTCGATAACACAGCTATTATATTCTCAGACAGGGTTGCAAACGCACAGCACCTTAACTTTGTACTGGCACATGAAACACTAGGTCACTTTGGACTACGCAGTGTTGTACCTGCGGCTCAGTTTAACACAATTATGGAATCTATATACGACAGCAATGCACAGGTACGTGCAGCTGTAGATAACTCTATGGAAGTTAAACGTGATGGGGTGGCTAAACAATCTAAAGCAGAAGCTGTTGAGGAATATCTAGCTGACTATGCAGCGGTACTAGACACCAACATTATATCTAGAGTGTGGATGGCAATTAAAAGATTCCTTAACAAGTTTGCCAAGATTAAGTTTGGTGACGAGGATGTGCGATACTTACTAGACCAATCACGCAAGTATGTAAGGTTGGGTGGCGGACCGGTTATTATGTCCGAAGTTGCCAATCGGTATAATCAAGTTACAACGTCCACAGGGCCAGCGTCTAATGGTAGGTTCTCTGTTGCCACTCCCCTGCGTGACAGTCAGATTGCGTTTGCTGCTGGGCAGATGCAGCCTAATATGTATAACTCGTGGGAAAGCGTCTTAGATAAAACTAATGTATTTGTAGGCAAGGGCGGCAGTATGCGTCAGAAGTGGCGCTCGTTCACTACTAACTTTTTAAGTTTGTCTACTTTTAACGCACGGGAAAACGCTGGCATCCAAGCAATGAACAACTTGTTTGAGCGGCATGGCCAGAAGGCAAGCGAGGTCCGTATCAAAGGCAACGAAACTATGGCCGTTGCTTTGGACCGCGCCATTAAAAATATAGCCGGTAGCATATCTACGGAACAAACTAAAACTCTAAACACAATGCTGTACGATAGCCAACTTAAATCTGTTTACGAACTAAGAAGATTCGGCGGGATAGAAAAATTTAAAGCCCCGTTGTTTAGAGTAAAAGATAATAAGATACAAAAAAACACAAAGTTAATAGAACAATTAAAAATTTTAGGGCGGCGACCTTTAAAAGAACTACGAGACGGCTATACATACGTTGAGATTGTATCAGAAGCAGGTAAAAAAGATGTAAAAAGAACAGTTAAAGTAAAGGGCATAGAAAACTTAACGGAAGATAGCGTTGAATGGATTGCGTATCAACAAGCTAGGCAAGCAATGGAAGATGTAGAAATAGAATTTTTACAAGCGAAATACATTGCTCAACTAGACGAAGAAAAATCTGCAATAGAACAATTTGAAGGTATGCTACGACCTTCAGAAAAGTTTACACCTCAAGATGCTGCGTTGTTAAAAAACCTTATAAAAACTATGAGTACTTTGTATCGTGAAAACGAAACAATAAAGGATGGCAAAACTACGCTAGATAAACAGGCTACTAAAAACGCAGAAAATTTTGCCCAAGCTGTCAACAGATTTTTAATTGGTGCAAAACCGATGGAGTTACCTGTTGATCCTAAAAAACCAGACGGTAAACAAAAAATAATTACGGTTGATTCATTCTTTAAAGATGGGACAGGTAAAAATGTACTTGCCCAACTAAAAACTTTTAGAGATAGAACAAGCAAAAGCGTGGGACAGTTTGAGTTTCAAACTAAATTACGGCAGGTAATGTTGTCAGAGTATGCGGCTACTATTGAATCAGATAAATTTACAAAAATTACATTGGCAACCGGATACGTTCCTTATTTACGTAGCGGTAAATTTCAAATGCGTGTTAGAGCGTCTTTGGGTAGCCAGATACTTTCTGTTGATGACAGCTACAAAGATCAATTTGTATATATGCAATTTGATACTGAACGGGAAGCTGCATCAGCGGCTAAAGCGTATAACGAATTGTTTAAAAATGAAAAAGTAACGGTGGAAGCTCTTGACCCTACAGGAGAAAAATTAGGATACCAAAAAATAGAAGGTGTAAAACTAAAAGCAACGGTTAGCGCCGTGGCGGATACAATATCTGCACCTATGGAGTTAAACCTTAACGAATTTATTATGGGTATAGAGCGATTTGGTATAAATCTACCGCCCGAAAAAATGAAACAAGTTATTACTCAACTTACAAATCAAAATGCTAGTGCGCGTAAAAGATTACAGCGTAACTTTACCCCGGGTGCTGACTTAGACGCAGTGTTAGCAGTAGCGCAACACATTGACAGACGGGCATCTGCTGTAGCCAAGGCGTTGTATCGGACAAAAGTGAACGACTTGTTAAACCTGAGCCGTAGACAGAGCAATGATCTGTGGAGAATGGATAGTTCTAGGGTAAAACAAAAACTGGCTTCGTTAAAAGACAGAGCTACAAACCCCCAACTTCCGCAAGACGAGCGGCGGGACGCTGTTCGTGAATATGAACAGATGCAAATGCAGTATGACAAAACCAATGTAGTTATAGATGGGGAGGTATCTAACAGGGGTGATGAGTTCTACAGACAGGGTATAAAAGGATTTGAGTTCCTACATTCTAATCGTGATGTCAGTCAATCCGATATAGAATCCGGTAAGTACGCCTCTCGTATCCGATCAGCTACCGGTTTGCTCCAGCTTGGCGGCTCTTTAGCTACGGGCTTGCTTAACCCGATTGGTATGTACGTGAACGGTTTACCGTTCTTAGCCAGCTATAACGCTAAAACTAATTTTGGTGGGGGGTTCGGCGCAACTGCTGCTACATACGAGCTTAATAGAGCCGTGGCCTCAGTGGGCTTAAAAGGTACGTTTAGGATGCCCTCTAACGAGGCATATAACTCGGCATCGTTCTACGAAAATCTTGCCAAGAAAATGGAAAAAGATAACAGACCAGCAACATATGCTGACCCCGAAAGTGGCCTAACTATTGACGAAGCTAAGTTTATTGCCAAGGAAATTAGAGAAGGTGTTATGATCCCCGCTCAAGGCAACGCTATGATGGGCTTGTCTAGGGGTACAACAGGCCCGTTCAATACAGCTTACCAGAAGTTCGCAGACGTATTTATGATAGCCTTTACCAGAAGTGAACAAGCGTCTCGTAGAAGTCTGGGACTAGCGGCGTACCGGCTAGAACTGCAACGCCTCAAAGATGTCAAAGCTAGCGGTGATATAAAGCAGAAAGCCAGAAACTTTGCTGTAAGCGCGATCAACCAAACTATGGGTGAATACTCTGTAATGAACAGACCGGCGTTCTTCCGAAGCGGTATTCAAGCCTTTGTGTATATGTATAAAGTGTACCCTGTCACATCCATACAGACGTTTGCTAATCTAAGTATGGCTGGCAAGTTAGGGATGCTTGCGCTGTTGTACACTCTTGCTGGCGCTGGGGGGTTTCCACTAGCAGAAGACTTGGAAGACCTTATAGACACCATGTTACAGATGGTCGGATGGAAAGCGTCTATGGGTAGTTCAAGAGTTTGGCTAACTACGCAGTTGGACGAACAGTTGTTTGAAGGTGCAGGATCACTGTTAATGGATGGCCCATTAAAAGAATGGATACCATTTGACCTTGCTGGGCGCGTATCACTAAGCAATGTAGTTCCCGGTACATCAGTCCTTATAGAGGGTGCTGATGTAATGCAGGAAGTAAAGGACATAGCAGGACCGATAGCTGGATTTAGTTTGGATATGTTAAAGTTTGGTAGGCTTGCGGTGACCGCACCGTTTAGTTCTACAGTAAGCGGCATAGACGCATTGAGAGCCGCGCCTACTACCCTTCTCAGAAATGTGGGGGATGTATACTCGTATTATCAAAACGGGGCCGTAGTGGATAAGAGAGGCTACGTAGTATCAAACGAAATGAGTGCTGCGTTAGCTATAAGTAGACTAGCCGGTTTTTATCCGCGCTCTGCTGCAAAAGAATACACAACGATCAAGTATGCCAGACGAGTTAGTGATTATTCTAAAGCTGTGTCTGCTGCATACAGGACAGCATGGGTAAAAGCTGACGCTGCTGGGCGTAGAAAACTTGAACGTGAAGTAAGAGAGCACAACAGGTTGTACAGAGGTACACCTATGTACATAAGCAACTTCCAACGTAAGGTCAGGGAAGCGTTAAAAGAGGCTAAGAAAACAGCTTCCCAACGTACCCTAGACGCATCAGCTAGAGCAGGTCGGGATTACCTAGAGAACTTCTATGATGCACTAGGGGCAGAATTGTAGACTACTTAACGGCTTGTAACTGCCCCAGTGTTAGTTCCTCGTATGCAACCTCGGCTTCATCTAGTACCCCCTGCATCCGTGGATGAGACAGGTTTATACCTATGACGTAAGATTGAGGTAGCTTAATCGGAGTGTGCTTACCTAGTGAGGTTTTCTTATGCTTAGGCGTGGCATCTGCATGTTCATTCTGTAACGTGTCCATGATACCTTTGTAGTCACCACCTCGCTTTGATAGCCACTTTCTGAAGTGCGCCCTGTCCAGCATCACAGTGCCGGTATCAAATAGATCACCACGATCCTTGCGGTACACATCCACCCTCACCCTTATACCGCTTCTAGGTAAACGCTCGTAGTCTATGGATGTTTGGTCACCGGTGTGCATAACCCGTACAGTCTCGCTGACCATTTCATTTAGGTACTCAGATATAAGATCAAACCCATCAGTGTGGTTCTCTGTAACCGTCTTACGCAGTGCACCGATTTGATTTAACGCCCACCACATACCGTCTTCTGGGTTAAATTTTATAAGTTCCCAACCGTGTGCTAACTTCAGCGACAAGTACGTAAGTACCATAACTTGTTCCCAGTACCTTTCCTGACCTGTAAACTCTACGTTAAATGTAGCACGAAATTCTTCAGTAGCTTGGTCGATCATGGCTCGTATGCCCTGCTCACCAATCTCCATCAGTTTCTTTATATACACATCACCAACGGCTCCGTAGTTCGTTGACATGACAGTGAATATCTTCTTACCTGCGTCACTACTTTTAGTGAACAGAGGGTGCGCGTCTACTGTAAGCTCTAGTAGACGGGCCATCTGAGCATCAGTATCTAACCCAGACGCTATCAACTTGGAACTCATGGGTTTGTTTGTAGATACTATACAGAACGTAGCCCATGTCTTAGCCTCGCGTTCTTCTGCGTTACGGTTAAGCCTAGCCTTGTCACGACCTTGGCTAACCCAATATAGAAAGTCACCAACGTCTCTGTCACTCATCATGGTGACTTCATCAATAGTTACAGGTAAGTTGTTATACATACCAAACCTACTGAACAGTGTNTTCTGNGTGTACTTAGCTTGGAAGTGTAGCTTATCAGGATTGCCCCATACAGACTGCGCCGCAAGCTGGGCTAACGACTTACCGCCCCCTGTTGTTCCATACAGAGATACGGTCATACCTTTCAAACCAGTGAAGGACATCAAAGGTGCGGCTAGACTTACACCTATGCTAAACATATGAGCGTTTAGTTTAGCCTTGCCATACACCTCACTAAGCTGTGTCCACTTTTCAAGTGTACCAGAGCTACCAAACATATCACTGCCCACACGCTGTGATGCAGACGCTAGTTTTATTGATTCGGTTTCTACTGACCCATCCGGTTTACGCCGGTACAATACATCGCCAAGTACGAATAACTTGTAATCCTCTTTCCATCCCATCGAAGAATACAAGTTAGTCATAGTCCGCTGTTTGCGTAGCTCATGCATGTAAGACCGTAGCATCATCTGGAAATACTCTGTCTGCCTTCTGGTTTCCAGTACAATACCTTGGTCAGCAATAGACCCTACAAACTCTCTGTATGTACCGTCAGCCAAGTAGCCTTGTCTAAGCACTAAGTCTTGCCAACCAACGTGTTGCCTGTTCCACTTGTACCTACATACCTCGTAGCCCAGTGTTTCGTCTCTGCCATAACTGACAGGGTATATGTCAAAGTTAGTAATCGGTACATCGCTGTCATCAATCTCTACGTACATACCGCCATTAGCTCGTTTAAATGGTTTGGGTAACGGCACATCGACTACAGCATCAGACGGGGCATTAGCGGAAGTATCTTGCTCCTTGTACTGTGCGCCTAACTTGGCTGGTGTTCCTATCTTACCCCTGACAGGGCAACCGTTACACCCACCCACGTTATCGTTCTCAAACTTTGTACAAGTTGTTGGTCCAGTTACTTGCGCTTTCCACTGGTGCAACTTACGAACCGTCTCATCTGGATCGTAGTTAGCGTGGTCACGGCTCCATTCTTTAGCCACATCTTCTGCATCGTGGCAAACGCTAGCAATACCTAGGAGGTTATACCACATAGGCTCACTAACTTGGTCTTGGTTGTCCACAGCCCATGCTATCTGCTGGCATTTAGATTTGACTATGGATGCGACTGACTTGGGGTAACTATCATTCTTGTGCGTCTTGCTCGGCGCTGTAGATTTTATGTAAGACTTCAGACAACTTGTTATACTAGCTAGGTCGTTTGGTGGGCGGTCTAGGATCAGCTTTACTTCTTCACCGCCCCTAGCGTTGTGTGTACCTATGGCTCTTAGCACCCTAGCATTATCTGCTGGCACAGCCATGTCTAGCTCAAACCCATGTGCTACTATCATAGCCTTCATAGCATTAGCCAGAGGCTTCCATTCCGCTGGACGTAGAGGCTCGTTTAGAACCCAGTATACATGAAGTCCATTACCGGATGATACCACCATCGGCTCCGGTAAACCCGTATCTCTCACAAACTTAACCAGTGCCGTATACCCTTCTTTCTTAGTGAGGTACGGCGTAGGATTTCCGTTCTTGTCAAAGCCACAATCTATATCAAGAGCAAATGTCTTGGTACATAATACGTTAAGCTGTTTACGACTGCTCTTATCTTGGAAAGAAGATATAGCATAATATGTATTGTGTTTACGCCCGTCCAATTTGACGATAGCGTTACCGAGTTCATCCACAGTAGAATAAAATCCTTGCCGAGCAACCCCGTCATTTATGACGATTGCACAGTAGTTACCTTCTGCGGGTAGAACTCGTTGAAGAAACTCCAACGTGTTCATTATCACTGTCCCTAGTAAAGGGGGGACGTACCCCCCTGATGTAGCCTAGCTGCGTTCCTCTAAAATCTCAAGCAGCCTTTCGTATAGTTGGTCAGACTTCATTTGCATAAAGCCTTCCGGTGGCCATTCTTCCTCCCTAAGTAAGTCTATCAGTTGGCGTAAAGCTAACTTAACTTTATCCTCGTTAGACTTCCTTATACGCTGACCCCGTACCCAACTCTGGTAAGTCATACGTGAAACACCTAACGCCTTAGCCATGTGTCTTTGGTTAAGGTGTAGATGACCACGTAGTGCCTCTACCTTTGTAAAGTCCACAGCCACTACAGTTTTGTAAGGCTCCTTAGTCATCTGCGGTCATCCCTGCTAGCATATCATCAACCTCGTCTACACCTGCCACCGCCCCTGAAGAAGGCTCAGGAGTACGAGCAACCTGTTGCTGGTTGTTTGGCTGTCGTGCAGCAGGACTAGCTGCGGACGTTTGCTTCTCACTTATCGACAACTGCATATAAGGTTTACCTTGTTTGGTAGTACCCATCCAACCTGCAACACGCTTGTCAGGATGCAAGGGCATAGGACCAGAAAAGTCAGGTGCTTTGGCGTTACCGTTCTTATCGTTCTTATGCAACGTACCTACCTTAGCGTAGATGTTTACAATGGCCCCCTTGCCTTGACCAAGCGTCTCTTTAACGAACATAGCATCTGCTTGTACGCCGTCTACGTTTACGTTGCCGCTACCAATCAACTTCTGGCGTTCTGTTTGCCATACTTGATTAGCGAATGGCGAAAACATTACGCCTTTGTTTGTGTTATCGTATTCCATAGTTTCTCCTAATCTAGCATACCGTGAAGGTCGCCCATCATTGTGTCAGACATATCTTGGTCTAAGTTATCAGCAGCTGGGACCGGTTCCTGTTTAGCCTTAGCTACTTTTTTAGGTTTAGGTGTAACGTCTTTCATTACCGGCGGTACTGAAGACTTCTTAGGTGGCGGTGTCTGTGAAGCGGCGTTACCATCATCATCCTCTGGGGCAAGTCCTGCCATACCCAAAAGCCCATACCTACGCGCGTATGTAATCGCACTACCCAAGCCTTGCATGTCTTGCTTGCTCAAGACTAGGTAAACGATTGATTCATACTTCTCACCGGAAGAATGTAACAGCGTTGTCAATACATACGGACCAAACTGATCGTAGCCATTGGACTGTAGTATTGCAAAGTTATGCCTATGAAACGCTTCCTTACAAGCGTCTACACAAGCACTGAGGCTGGCGTATCTACTACGGAAGTGTGGGTTAGTAGCATCCTTAAACACTGGATCACACGCCCCTTGAGCAGCAATCAAGTCTTGAACTGCGCTAGGTTCTTTAGCCATCACTATTCTCCTGTCATTATTTTAAATGTTATTGAACCGCTCTTTGTGCGCTTCATTAGTAGATCATCCCAGTACAAAACATCTTCGTCAGACTGCATCATAGATTTTAATTCTGACTTAACAGAGTTGTGCTGGGTCACCGCGCCTTTAGTTTCTATAAACTTTTGAGCAAGAGACGTAGCGCGATTGTCGTGCTGCATACATCGTTTACTGAAACCATTGCGCTTTATTCTGTCAAACACATCAGCAGTAGGTAAGCTAGATATACGTTCACCACCTGACGGGTTGACCGGTGGGACATCTAGCTCTATGTGATCTGCCCAAAAACGTTGGCACTTATCGACATAGTCGTATATCCACTCGTCAGATCGAGAAACCCATACACGCTCGGGTTCTTCGTTACCCAGTATAACACTGAACAACAAGTGTTCAGAATCCCAACAATACATATGGTGCTGTATCTGGGGCATGTAAAAATCACACGCCTGATCTGCTGTAGCAAATCTACCGGAATGTTTAACCTCAACAGGTGTCTCATCGCCAGTACCTTCAATTAACACACCATCTGGGTGAGACGCACACACATCTATCTCGGCTCGGTGTTGCTGGCCTTTACTAGCAAACTTACTAAGAGCGTATACACCGTCACCTACCTCAGCTTGTAACCTCTTAAAAGTCCAATCAATATGGAACTCCTCAGTGTGCACACCAAGTTGAACCTTGAAGTTGTCACTTAGATCAACAGGTTCCTCTAACCCCTTCTTACGGGCGTACACTGCGTACCAATCCCCCGTTATTATGTCCCTAGCATCTGATGACCCTAGGTAAGTCGTTCTATCCATTGCTTTTCTCCATTTCTAGTCTAATCATGTCTAACAATAAGCCCTGCATCTTCTGCTTTCTGGCTAACCTGTCATACATTCTCTGCTCTATCTGCGTGGCTTCTATGTGGACCACGTTAGACGAATGTTTCTTTCCTATGCGCTCAATCCTACCATTGGCTTGAACGTACTGCTCGTTACTTGTTATTGGCCCGTACCATACCACTGTAGATGCTGATGTAAGCGTCAAACCGTGGGCCATAGTAGCTGGGTGAGCCAGTAATATCTTAGGATCATCAGCGTTCTGGAAGTTATCAAATATAACATTGCGTTTAGAGGCAGATACGCTGCCGTTAACTACGCCTACTGTCCAGTGCTTGCTAAGTTCTTTGTGTAGCATGTGTAACGTGCCGGTCAGAGGTACGAATACAATGATCTTGCCCCCAGCTTCGCGTATAACTTCCTTAGTAGCTGCTACACGGGGGGTGCAGTCTAGCTGAACACTTTCACCCTCGTCATTATATGCCACGCCGCAAGCTATCTGTACTAACTTCTGTATCTTAATCGCTTCGTTTACAGCGGTTATAGTCCCCTCTGTTTCTGATTCTGTTATCAGAGTTTTCATCATGGACTTATAATGCTTGACCTGTTCGGGTGTCATTTTGACCTCTCTGGTCTGTCGAACAGTATCCGGTAAGTCAAAGCACTCATCTCTAGTGTACCGTACACATGGTTGCAGTACGTGTTTAACTACGTCCATGCTGTCAGCCCTAGGAACCCACGTATACATACGCTCTCTACGCATCACCAAATCTTTAAACGATGTAAATGTTCTGTAGTTGCTGCCATAAACCATCGGGTTACCTACTAGCTTGGCTAAAGACCATGCGTCTGTAGGCAGGTTTGGCGTAGGTGTGCCTGTCATCAACCACAACCTAGTGTCAGGGTTAACAGACATCCACTTATACAATGCTCGGAACTTAGTAGTAGACGGGTTACGTAACACTGCCGCTTCGTCTACGATAACTAGATCAAACTTACCTATTGCGTCATCACATATGAGCTTAAAACCTTCGTGATTTACAATGTAATATTCTGCGTCTACGTTGAGACGCTTACGACGGCGCTCTTTGGTTCCGGTAAGGATAACAGGTTGTCTGTTGTTTGTCTCTTCTCTGATAGCATCGCCCCAGACACGTTCAAGCGTAGACAGCGGAGATATTATCAGTACCTTACTTACCTCACCAACTGATATAAGATAGTCTGCCGCCCACAACGCGCTCTGAGTTTTGCCTGTACCTATCTCGTTAAGTACAAGAGCTTTAGGGTTCACAGTAAGGAAAGCTGCGGTAAGTCGTTGGTGGTTGTATGGCGTGTACTTACTAGGCCAGCCATAGTGGTGTAGTATAGGCGAAGGTGCGTTAATACCTATACCTCTCAGTTTATGTACAGCATCAACAGTGTGCGGCACTATGGTAGCACCCTTGGCTGTTACTCTGCTGCCTGATACCATCTCGGTAACTTTATCAGGATCACGTAGCTTTAAAGCTAGCTCCTTAGTCTGCTCCAATACTAGCACGGATAAACCTCCTTACCGTAGCTATAGTCTCTGCATCACAGACAACAAAACATTTGCCACCTGCATCCTCTATGTCCGACATACATCTTAGTTGTAATGGTGTCGGCTTCTTTTTATTGTTGGCTTTAGCCTCTATACCTACGAACCTACCACTAACTATAGCAACTCTGTCAGGTATACCTGCTGAACCAAACGGTCCAGCTTGGGGACTATATGACCACACTCCTTCTTCCTTTAACATCTTATCTAGGGCTTTCTTTACGCGCCCTTCCGGTGTTGTAGCCATAGGTAGTCTCCGTTGTATAGTATGTCAAGTTAAAAATTACTTTGCGTCACCATAATTAACGCCTATGTCAGCTTCACAAGCAACAGGTAAGTCTTCAGCCCACGTTGGTGGGGTAGACATAACTTCTACCATGTAGTCTCTAGCAGCTTCAGCTTCGCTCTCGTCAACGATACACACCACTTCATCGTGGACTTGTAACGCCACTTTATAACGCTGTCCTATACGTACCATTTGTTCTGCTACAACTATACGAGCCACGGCTTGTGTTATATTCTCTACTACCTTGCCGCCATATATGTTTACCCAAGGTATCCCGTCATTGGAAATGTCTCCGGTAATCTTTCTAGCAGTTAGCGTATAGAACCCTGCTGGTCTGTTAATGTATCCGTAACTGCGTTGGTCCAGCTCGCGCAAAGCAGGATACTGTATCTGTAACTTGTTAGGCAAAGTTATACCAAACTCATCGTACGGCAGTACGTCATTGCATATTGTGCCTCTATCACCTCGTACCATAGCTCCCAACATCCATTGGCACTGCGACCATAATAGATTTATGTTTCTATTGGTAGAACGGTACAGCTTTACAACTTCGTCCGCTTGGTCGATAGATATGTCTACTGAAGGGTAGCCTGATTTAAGACTGTCTTTAAATTTGTCCTTACCCATGCCGTACCCAAGGCCAAGTATGGCAGTCTTGCCAACATGACGTTCCAACTTATCGGCTTTGGTAATAGGTCTTCCGTAAACCGCCGAAGCAAACTCAGAATATACATCTATGTTGTTACGAAACTGCTCCAGTAGTGCTTCTTCACCGGCTAACCACGCTACTACACGAGCCTCGATCTGAGATGAATCACAAGCTACAACACGTTGTCCATACTGTGACGTAAGTGCGGCTCGAAGTTTGCCGCCCCTCGGTAAGTTTTGTAAGTTAACTTTATCACTACCGCTAAACCTACCAGTATGCGCTCCGTAGTATTTTAGCATGATAGGCAAAGGTCCACGCTCTGCTATACCCATAAAAGCCACGGTGCGTGTCTCGTCTATGGTGGATTTAACTGCCAGCCTAGCCTCACACAATGCCCTAACAACAGGTCTATCGTGTGACAACAATAGCTTAAAACCTTCATCGGTCTTAGCAAATGCGTAAGTGTGTTTGCCTGTTGTGGGGCTTATCTTTAGGGGTACAATAACCCCCAGTTTTTCTAGTAGAGCAGCAAACTTTTGATTAGACATAAGATGGGATTTTATTTTGTCCTCACCACCTAACTTATCCATCAGTCGTTTCTTGTTGGATCGTATACCGGATAGATGTTCTGACAACACGTTGGTGTCTAGCTGAATAGTAGGCTCAGTAAACATACGCAGTGTCTGGTCTATAACTTGTATCTCTGCCGAAGGAAACTTGTTAGCCAATCTCTTGAACAATTTATAAGTTAATTCTACGTCTTGTATGCAGTACTCGGCATACTTAGCCAGTTCTTCTGGTGTAAAGTCTGTACGGCGTTTGCCAATAGCGGCGTGTACTTCATCGCCTTTATATCCTAGTTTAAATTTCTTAGACAACTTGTCTAACGACCCCCCTACCGTCATCTGATAGGAAGGTCGTGACATAGATAGAGTGTCTAGCCACAGCCTTGGTTTAATATTGTATAGCCAGCCTAGTATAGCCCCATCAAAAGCTGTGTTGTGAGCTAGTATAGCTTTGTCACTGTAGTCTATAGAGTTCAGATACCCCTCCACATCATCGCCACTATACCAATCAGTAGGGTTATCATTTACTTTTAAACCTACACCTATAACCTCAAACCTAGGGTCACGTATGTAGGCTTCAGTTGTCATCTTACGCAAAGAATAATCTTTGTCGTAATACGTTTCTAAGTCTAAAGTTATTATATCCATTAACCTAGTAACTCCACTAGCTTAGACAGGTGGTGATGGGCTTTCTTAATATCCTCATCACCACCCTTACTATGTTCCCTAGCAAGGTAACCAATAGCTGTAGCCTTGTGGTAACCTCGTAGTTCCTCGGGAGATAACCAACTATCTAGTGCCTCCCAAGGCTGCACACCCATTGATGTGTAATGAGTACCACCAACCTGTTGCTGGTTGTTTGGGGGGATAGCTCTCATACTAGAGTACATCCCTCTGTAATAATGACACATATATAAGTGTTTAGTTCATCTGGTATATAACGCACAGAGAACGATACAACATCGCCAACTTTGGCGCGTTTTTTAAGACCTTCTATAGACAGAAGCTCGTCACCTCTTGGGCGTCTGTACATACGTATAGTAGCAGGATCACCATCTTCATAATAAGCCTTTTGTATGACCTTAGTTCCGTTTTGTATGTCATCATAACTAACCGGCATATTAGCTTTAGCAAAAGCTAGCACCGTTTTGTTGGCATCTATGATGCTCTTATCAAGCATCCGTTTAGTAAGTGTTATCTTAGCTGTAGTATCCATAACATTGCTCCATTTTTTATCTTGTCTACCTTTGTTTGTATGGTAGAGTAGTTGTAGAGGTTGGCCGAGGACGCAGTTGGGTCAAATATATTGTTTTAATCGCTGACCTCTACGACTACCTTTTTCCCTAGACTAAATGGGGGCGGCATCTACATTAACCTTCACAACTACCTGTGCTTCACAAACTAGCCGCCCCCTTTTTTTAGTCTTTTAGTATTTTACCTGAGCCACTACAGTTTCCGCACGAAACCCAGTAACCTACGGGTTCGTATATACCGCCAAACAACTCAAACCTTTCGTACTCAACTTGTCCTACTCTGTCGCTATGTTTGCACTCTGGACAAGCTATAAGCGGTGTAAAGTTCTGGCTGTACCTATTCCATACAGACGTAAACTCCTTAGCATCCGACATATCATACGTCATCAAACACCCCAAATCTCCTACGCAACTCTACACTCTGCTCATTACACACCGTATCTATAGCCTGTGATACAAACATAGTTTTCATATCGCCTTGTGGCGCATACATATGGCGGCGTAAGTGACTATGTATAAACATCATGAACAGTTCAGTAGGGTGTTCGTTATTCTTAATACACCTTGCAAGTGTGTCAAGTTCTTTCTCACCATGAAAGTTTACATACGGCCCAGACGGTTGCTGTTCATTGACAGCCTTGTCAACAAGTTCACTGAACATACCCATCTTAGCTCTTACCCTAACCCCCCGTTTCCATGCTCTGATAGCGTTCCACCATACTTTACGGTTGGCTACGTTTACATGGCCTACGTCACTAGCTTGTGGGTTAAGACACTCTTTGGTTACTAGATTAAACTTGATACCCTCAAAATACTCAGGAGCATCAAGCATCTTATTGTAATTATATGAGTAATCTTCTGGGTCATAGCACCATAGTTTCCACCTACCTGTAGCAAACCTAGACCAAAACACGTTAACCATATTATCTAACGATACAGCTAGTGTAATGGCATTATGTTTCACTAGGTTCTTAGGCATAACAAAGGTCAACACGTTGTCAGAAGTTAGGCTACACAAGTGTTGGCCATGTATGTGTATGTCAAAATACTCCCGTTCTATACCCATACGCTCTAACAGTGCATCAGAGCAGGGTTCATAGCGTTTATATAAGCGGCCCATTGAACAGAGCGGCTTACCCTTCAGCTTATGCCTCACACTAGAAAAGTGTGAGACTGCTGTTTCATAGCTAGTAATGACAGCCATTAGCGTGTCAACTTTGCCATAGTTACTGCTGCTGTAAGCTGGCTAGTATCAATACCTAGATCATCTTTGGACACAGCTTTAGATCGTGTCACAATCTCCCTATGTTTACGTTGTTTGTCATCAGGCACTAAGTCCCACAGCGGAGGCCATGCTTTTAGTGCAGGAGCTAACGTACTGAAGCTGTTGATAACCTTCTGTACGCCTTCCACAAACTCATCACGTTTGATCTCCGCTATATAGAGTTGCTTACACCAAGTGATGTAACGCGCTTTGATACCATCCCACTTGGGATCGTCATTTAGTTTGAAAGAACCATAGCTGGCATCCAAACCGTATGGGGTTGTATTAGAACCGAATAACAGGTTGGTGAAATCTATACGGGGGGTGGTGTAGTTATGACAACTTTCAAAAGTCACGTTACCCTCTGGAGGTCCAAAATCAAGCACTAGAGTTCTACCGCTATTATCGTAGAAACCCGTCATTGATAAAGTACCACGGTCTGAGAAAAAGTTTTTACCCAACTTAGCCATTTTTGTACGCTGGTTTTCTGAGTACAAAATTTCGTGTATCTCCTTACCTAAATTGTCTGTAACAAAAGACATTCTAACCTTGTCGATAGCAGCGTTGTGTAACGCCCTAGCATTTGTTTTGATGTCTTTGTTCAACTGATCACTGAATCTTACTGTAGCCATGTTACTCTCCTGATATTTCGCGAATCTCTATATCGCCTTGATTGTCTACCTTAATTTCTACTACTTTGTTTGCCACATCTGTCAAAACCTGTAGATAGAACGCACTATCATACTTGGCATCTTCGCACTCCTTACGTGTCAGCCAAATATAAACTAAGTTAGCGACCACTAGGGCCGCTAACAATAATTGTTCTACACTCACATCATTACCACTTCACCGAAGTCAGCTTGATCTGAATGTGTTGACACCCATAGAACTGGGTAGTCTGGTTCGTCACCAAAGTCGTAACAAACTAGATCAGTGATAACGACACAAGCAACTGGGTCTATGTCGTTGTCGTAGATGTAGTCCCATATGGGGCTGAACGCTGTACCGCCTCCACCATGAGACGTAACAGTAACGTCATCATCAGGTTCAAACGTATCCATGTGAGACACCCGACTGTCGAAGTACACTACGTGAAGTTTCTTAGGACGTAGTTCCTCATGCACCTTGATGACTTCAGCAGCAGCTTGGTCTATCTCATCGTCACTAACAGAACCAGAGCAGTCTACAGCAAACACAATGTCACCAAGCTGAACACCTGTAGCTGTAGGTAAGTAAATACCCTGCTGTATAAACCGGCGATTAGGTCTAGCGAAAGTACGCATACCACTGGTAGCTTTCTCAAAGAACCTAAACAACAGTGTTTCCCACGGAACCTTAGCGTTTAGTATAGAACCAACTAGACGCTCCATGTCACCACTGAGTTTACCACACATCTTAGCAGCTTGTGCAGCTTGCGCTATCTTGATACGCCACTCAGCTTGCTCTTGTGCCTGTTCAGCAGGGCTACCATCTGGTGCTTCCATATCGTCACCGATACCGCCCTGTGTAAACCGCCAAGTACCCCCCTTTGGTTGGGGTGGTAACAAGTTATAGATACTGTCAGTGTTGCCATCACCAGCATTGTAGAGGTCTTCGTCTAGTATACCGCCCTCAATAAACTCACCGATACCCTCGTTAGTAAGTATCTGGTTGATCACAATGTCACCAGCTATGTTCCACAACTGCGGATCACGGCCCATGAGACGCCATATATGCTCCAGCATAGGGTGGAAACACTCATGAGCTACTAGAAACGTAACCTGAGCATCACGTAAACTACCAAGAAAGTCGGGATTGTACTTGATACGTTTACCGTTAGTACATGCTGTTAGTATAGTACTGTCAAATAGGGTTGGCATATTCAACGCTATAGCACCGAAGAAAGGATGATCTAAGATCAGGCTAGTCTTGGCCTTAGATATTTTGTCGATTAGCACCTGCTTTTCGGCAGGTGATAAAGTTCTACTGTGGAAGTCCACAATGGGTGCAATTGAAGTCATACAATTATCCTCCTTGTATGGGTTATGATGGTTCCATAAATGCTGCCATCTGAGCAACAATATCAGACGCAGCTTGACCACGATCCTTACGAAAGACAGGATCATTACGGAAGTGATCGGGGTGGTAACCTGTAAGAGTACGCTCAACTTGTTGTCTCATGTTCTCTAGATTGGGATCATCAGCAAAGTTAAGACGCGGTAGTATAGAACAAAGTTCTGTCAACAACTCAATGGTACTGTTGTTGAACACAGCAGCGGGATCATTGAGCTTGTCAGCAAATCTTTTAGTACGATCATACAGACGCTGCCATACTTCTGTCATGGCAACCTGTGCAGCATCAGTAACTTCTTGTGTTACACTGTCACGTATAGCCTGTTCTTCTTCATCAGACATATCGTTGTAACGAAAGTCTTCAGCAGGCAAACTACTAGTACGCATATTCATATAGAACGATGCTTCTAGGTTCTCTTGTGTAGGGTAGTCAGCAGAATTAAACCCCTTACCCAATGACACACTAGCAGCATGAACCATGTCAGAATAACTATCTGAAAACTTAGCAACCATACCTAAAAACTTATGTCTGTCTTGTTTGAAGTCAGACACAAAGTCCATGTAGTTTCTAGTAGGTAAGATGTACGTACCTTTAATCCCCCAAGGTAACGTGTTGGTATAGAACTTACTACGGATAGAGTTCTTCAGTGTAGTAATCTGTTTAAGCAAGTCTGCATTTGGTAGCAGTGATTTATAACCACGGATACTACCATCAACAGCACCGGCATCAGCTGTAAGTTTACTACTGATCGCTCTGTCTAGTCGTGTAAGTGTCGGAACACCTATTGATAACTGTACAAGGACAGCTTTGTTGGTTAGCTTCACCATATTTATATACTCCACTTGGTTTGTCTCATCAGCACAATAGTAACCAACTACTGTGGACAGGGCAGATAGCCGCCCTGTTTCGACAATGTTTACAGATACTTACCGGCATACCAGCTTGCTGCTACTAACACAGCAACCAATACGACAAGTACAGCTTTACGAGGGATACAGATAACGTAGTTATCATCTGCCACTGGTGTAGCGTCTGGCTCTTGGATAGTGTCTACCCAATCATCAGACAGCACTGTGTGGTGTGATTGTGGTCCAGTACCATTGTACCGTTTTACAACCTTACTGTGACGAACCGATACAGCCTTAGCAGTACGACCTAGTACCTCACCAATATCTTCATCAGTGAAGCCTTCACGTTTCATAGACATAAGAGTTTCTACGTCTTTGTCTCTCCAGCTTGTGCTGGCATTAGATGGTCTAGTCATAGTTTCTTTCCTCCACTATGGTTGATTAAAATAACACTGATTGGTTACCGATTGACCAATCTCTGAACGCCTCAGTATCGGCACACTCAGGATCACGGCGTAACACCGTACTGACACAGAGTACTGAGAACTCAGCTGGTAAACGCTCCAAGTACAGGCATAGATTACCCATGTTCTTAGGCGTAGCACGTTGAGCTAAAGCACCGGACATAGCATACAATGTAGCAGCATCATCCGGCACATCAGCAGTCTTAGGATTGAGTAACGTGTTGTCAGGGTTTGGCAGCTTACGAAAGATCCTCATAAAGCCAACAAACTCGGCAGCAGCACCCTCACCAATAGCACCCTTGAAACATTCGTACTCAGCTTCTGATGACACAACACCAAGTACTGCACTTACACCCTCCATCCATGACCTTGGTGTAGGGTTACCACCCTCACGTTGTGGGTCGTAGTCATGTAACAAGTTAGGACGGAAACCAATGAAGCTAACAACCTCGGTACGAGCACCGTTGTCGAGAGCATATCTACGCCAATCATCTAGATGCGTCTCTAGCTCTAGCTCAGTCTCACGATTAGCCAAGTGACCAAGTACTTTGTTAGCACCGGCTCTGTCCTGTTTACGATTGCCAGTACTGATAACCTGCCAACCATCAGCCATAGGTACACCATGAACTTCACGTTCTTGGATCAGGTTAGCTAGGGCTTTCTGTAGATCGTTGTCAGCTTGGTTCCTGTCATCGAACAACAGTATACCACCCTTACCATCGTCATACTTGGAACCCTTAGACGGGAACCACTCCGGTAATTTGTACTTGAACGTGGTGTCAGTAGATGATGACATGTCGGGTACACCGAAGTCTTCTACTGGGATGGTAGGTAGATGGCGTTGTATAAAGTGACAACCAATCTCTTTGGCAGTCTGCTGTATACATTGTGTCTTACCACCTCCCGGTGCACCGACTACAGCTACAGGTCTTTTAATCTCCCATAACCTAGCGATGGTATCTTTTAATAGTGATGCTCTCATTACTTAGTCTCCTCATATAATCTATGGTCTGGTGCTTTAGTAACCACGGCTTTGTGGGCCTTCTTACCAAAACTAAACACCATACCCTCAGTAATCCTGTTACGAACGGTCTTGGCTTCCATCTTGTTATCGAAGTAGATGGGTTCACCAGTATCTGTAGTAACAAGGGGTCCGTATGCCCTCCTCCTGATGGCAAACAGTCTTAGTTTATCCATGTAGTCAGTCTCCTTGTGGTTAGTCTCATCAGTGTGCTGATAACCAATCAACACAGACAGGGCTGTTAACCCTGTTTCGACTATGCAATGTCAGTAAGCTGTTGCTGAATGTCTCTCATAGCAGCAGTGTGCATCTTACGTTGAGTGTGATAACGTGGAGAACAATACTCACACTTACAACGATGCATATTGTAACCAAGTCTAGCAGCATCCTTGCTAGTAGATAACTTAGCAGGAACTCTACTATCCCCAAAGCCAGACCATCTCTGGTCCAACAACTTACGAGCTTTGTTAATGAGCCTAAACTTATTAGCTCTACGGAACGCTCTGTTTCTCATGCAGTGATCCTCTCTTTCACTAGGTTGTGGTAACCATATGCAAACAAGTCATCCATAAGTACCCGATCTAGCCAAGTTATGTCCGGATACAGACCACCGATACGGGGCATAGACTGAGTACTGTGTTTGCTAGTAGTCCGACTGAACTTAGTAGAATTGCCGAACCAAATGTTAGATGTCTTATCAAATATGTAGAGAGGCCAGTGATCGTATGACCAAACTACATACTGTCTCTTGGATGGGTAGTAGTCCCCTGTTAGGGAACCACTGTGGTTTGTAAAAGGTTGCAACTTACTGACGTAACGATGACAACCTTGACCAGATGTCTTAATCTGTTTCATTTGTCTTCCTTGATAGTCCAATACCAGTTGTGTGGTATGATGAGGTCAGCATCTTTAAGGGCTGATCTACAGTCAGCAGTGCTGTAGTAACCTTTCCATTCGTTCTGTACGTCACCGTTACTGGTGGTGAATACGACCTTAAACATGGTAGGTGACTGAGCTTGATATACTACATCAGCTTTAACCTCACTCCACATACCGTCTTTCTCCCAATCAGGTAGATCAGCATCTTCATAACCGAAGTACTTAGCAGCATCTTTCAGCTGTTGTGGTGTAAGGCTCATTATATATCCACCGTTGTAAAACCATGATTGTTGTACTGAACGACGAACTTGTCATAGCCATGCTGACGTAGTGTCGATCTGTCAGCAACGCTAACTACTGAACCCTCAAAACAACTCATAGGGTCAGTAACTAGCAGGTCATGACCAGCAACGACGTCGTATATAACGTCTTGGATATTGAGATAAGTACGTAACCGAGTTCTAACGGCCAGTGTCTTAGTAGCAATCTCTTCGTCATGGAACTCAGCTTGTAAGTCAGCTAGTGACCGCCACTCTTTAAGCTGCTCTCTATTAGCTTTGTAAGAAGTCTGTTTCATAGGATGTCCTCCACAGATTGTTAAGTTGGATAACAACCAGCTAGTAACTACTGTTTAGTGTTTGTTAGTAGTACTTCGTTGGCCGTCCAGCTTTGTCCCACATCTAGGCCAGAATGTCAAATTAGGGGAGGGTATAAAATCAATGAAGGAGTACGCGGATAGTGGTTAGTAGTGTCAAGTATATATGTAAAGTTATGAGGGGTAGGTAAGTAGGTAGTTTATGTTAGGTAAATGGATAGTAAAATAGATAGTGTAAGCTACTGAATAGGCTAAGAAAAATGGACAACTATATAGAATAGGTATTTTTTTTTATTAATATGGCTACCCTGTAGCGTACCTAAAACTTTACATGTCAAGTTATATATCCTCATGAGGAAAGGGTATTATTAAAAAAACTTACCTAATCTACCTAATATATATAGTTGACATGCTTTCTATGGCAATATTGTACAATAAAAACAACAAACTTTACATGGTTTTGTGTCAAGTTATAAAACCCCCCTAAAAATAGATAGTATGTATAATCTATATAGTTGGATATATACTATACAATTTGTAAAGTTGTACTATAAACCTTAAATTATGGCGTAGTATAGACCCCTTACAAGGGCAGTATTGATACCGTACTGTAGCGGAGCTATAAACCCCCGACGAATGGCGAGTACTATACGAGCAGAGACATACCTATAAGCTTGGAAGCTAGTAGACGCAGGCGGCAGACACAAAAAACCCGCCAGATTGCTCCAGCGGGTGTCGTTTTATTTGTCGCAGTACATCCCAATCAATGTACCTATGACGCCACCAATCAATACAGGAACGATTGGCCACATATTTAATACCATATCAATCATAGCACTAACAACGTGGCTATAACTAACACTATACACAGCGTGAACAGCAACGCTGCTCGTATTTCACCCTTCATAATTCTATCCTTCAAGTTAAGTTAAGTGTTAGGGCGACTTGCGCCGCCCTAACTGTCTGCTTAGAGTTCGCGGAGATTGGACACTTTCCGTGAACTTGTCCGAGCAGCGCCGTCACCCTTGATCATACGGATCTTAGGCTGGGGGAAGGGGCGCTTTACGTACGCCAGAACTATTTCGTCGCTTTCTTTTACCAACTTGGCAAATTT
>JGI24005J15628_10000220_pt1 | contig 36092 bp, 49 predicted proteins | sample LinPmetageLP40_FD_15628 | JGI IMG/M metagenome (IMG submission 15628)
CTCTTACTGCTAGCACAGCGAAGTAGGGGCCACTACACCCCCACCTATACCCCACGGTAGCGGTACCAGAACCTTCGTGGTTTTACCTGCCCGAAAAGTTCGAAAGCCTAATGGAATCGCCGTCCACATTGGCCTCTCGTTCCTCGCAAGACGGCCAAAGTGGTCGTCGTTTCCCATAACTGGCATCTAGGAGATAGCCATGTCATCATCGTCTTTCGAAATCGCAACCATCCCCAGTGAAATCCACACTGCGAAGGGGGGAGTCATCGAGAAGTTGGCCGTGGCGGGAGTCCCTTCCGTAATCATCGTGGAAGGTAAGGCTTACAAACTGTCCCTCTACAACGGTGAACTCTCCTACGACTTCTGGAAGGTCTCAGTAAAGGGGGGTAAGAACGTCGACGACGGCGTTAAGTGAACAAGGCAAGGGAAGCCTCCTCGCAAGGGGAGGTTTTCTTATGCGCGCGAGCCCAACGGTATCCGTGTCCCCGACTCCGCTGAAGGCAGAATTATTAAGACCGACATATGCCACAACAAGATAAGCCACCACAGCGTCGTGCCCTCCGGTGCCTCGTGCCTCGGCACGCCGCCGCGGTGTCTTTAGATCATATTCAACTAGAAAGGTAAGAACATGAAAATGATGAATAACTGCCCAAGGTGTAGTAAGAGCATGGAGGGGAATGTCGATAAGCATTTCCCTCTCTGTTCTGATTGTGACGCCGAGATCGAGAGCGTTCTTGGTGCTGGTTTCGAGGGTTGTCAGTACGGCCCAGAAGGACGAGCCGATGCTTTTAATGAGTGGCACCGTATGAAGTGGATGATCACTGGACTGTTCGTGCGTGTCGCAGAACTGGAAGACGACAAGTGGATCAAGGAACTGGAGAACAAAGATGAGAATTGATCAACTGATTGAGTGTGACGAACGACTTCAAGTAGTACTGAAGGAGTACATCGAAATGCTTCGGGAGGTGAATGAGAACTGGAAGCCGGGGGCATGCAACGCAACCAAGTTTGAAAAGGAGGAAGCAAAAAAGTACGTCGAACATCTGGAGGAAGGCAACGATCTGTACGTCAGGGCATACAAGGACTATTACATCATCATGAAGGTGATTTACGGTGGTCCTATTCACTACTACTCAGAGGATAACAATTGACGCCGCTTCGGATCTCCGGCAGGGCGGTGCCGCCGGAGATCGCTCCGCTAGGCTTTAGAAAGGGATCACATGAAACTCATTCTGATTCGAGGACTCCCGGGAACGGGAAAGACGACGCTGGCTCGTAGGCTGACGATCAAGAGGCGTTGGCACTACGAAGCCGATTTCTACTTCTACAAGGGCTGGAACGGACGAGGCCCTTATGAATTTGATGCCTCTAAGTTGACTGAGGCTCACCTTTGGTGTCAGAAGCGAATCAAGGAACACATGATTATGAAAACTCCCATGCTGGTGGTTGCAAACACCTTCAGCACCAGATGGGAGTTGGGTCATTACGCTGAGTTGGCTAAGGCTTACCAGTACGACACTTCCGTCATCAAGATGGTGGGATGTCATGGCAACATCCATGATGTCCCTCAGGAAACCATCGACAAGATGGCAGAGCGTTGGGAAGAATGGCCCACGGAACTCACACTCGAAGGGTGTGGGAAATAACCTATCTCCCCCTTCCCCTCCGGGCGACGCGGCTTTGCCGCCGCCCGGTGGGGCGGGGTTTTCTCAGTATTGTATTTTTAGAAAGGAATACAATGGCTAATCTTGACTGGATGGACGACTGTACGGTTTCTCTCATGGTTCCGAATATCACGGAAGTGGCACTGGCCCGAGTTTCTGCTAGTGCCAACAACGCCAACACCACGAACTTCATCTTCAAGCACCCACAAGATGTGGCGGACGGCAAAGATTCATATGAGGCCGTGGTCTGGAGTTACACCATCGGAGCAAAGTTGCCGGTGGCACAGGTCGTGGACAACGAAGGACGTATCAAGCGAGTAGCAGTGAACCTTGGGGCGGTTCAACTCAAGAGTTTGTTGTCTGCTCTTGGGGTGGATGATGACCATCTCGGAAACTACATGGCGATGGACAGAGACACTCTTGCCGCAGAATGCAAGATGTTCGAAGGGTTATGTGTGACATGTCCTATGACGGGACGAGTCACTGACAAGAATGGAACCAAGAGAGTTCAGTTCAAGAGCATTGATTTGGACTTCAGTGATCCTCAGTTGTTCACAGATTCAATTAGTGAACACCGGGAGATGTTTGGACCGTCAAGTCTTGATGGTGCCATTCACAAGGAAGCAGCGTACAAGCGACTGCAACGACCAGAGAACGCAGTCACGCCGGTAGGTGCCGAAGAAGGCGACGAAATTCTCTGAAGTCTCATCTCTCATGGAGTGGGGGGAGTTGTGAACCCCCACTCCTTATGTGTGAAAGGATTCACCTTGACAGTTATTCACATGCACGACATTCGTGAGAACGACGTAGCCGAATCGGCTGGGATGAGTAACATCCCATGGGCTTACGAGTATGGGTTCTCTCGACAAGAAGATCCGCAAGATACCCATGGCAGTATTCTTGACGAGATGTACAACTACGGAGTAAGCGAAGATAACGAGACTGTTCTTGACGGTCTCAGTCCAGACGCAAACGGACAGTTCTTTACAAACGTAGTTGTTAAACGTGCCGGTAAAGAAATGATCGTGAAATACTCTCGTGAACACCTCATCAAACTAGCCAATCAAATACTACGGAAAGCCGCAGTAGATATGGCTTATGCTATTCAACGTGAGTACTTGCATCCCGGTCCAGACCTCACAATGAGGTATGAGATCTGCAAGGAACGAGGAACTACCAAGTCTGTAGTTGTGGGAGATGATGCTTATCCACTCAACCAACTTCTGGATCTCAGAGGTTTCTCTGTTATCGGCAAGATGGATTGGGTGGATGAAGATGTTGATTGAGTTCAAAGTCATCAGGTTTCAGGACAAAGTTGTAGGGATTACATCTAACTCTTACAAGTTAAAAGACTACCCTGCAAATCTTCCTCTACACACAAAAGAACGACTAGAAGTATCGTTCTACAACCAGCCACCTGATGTGGCTGAATCGTTTCATCGGTCGCTTGTTCGACAGATGGATTGAAAATCTAACTTTCCACATTCACCTCTGGGGTGTGGTTCGTATTGACATGAGGTATGACCTAAGCAAGTCAGAAGAAAACTGCTTACCTGTTTACCGATCCCTCTAGGTGAACTTGTACTAACCGAGGGCTATAGAGTGGCATCGGCTTCGGTCGGTGCCACTCATTCCAAGGATCCTCAGAGAAACAGTGGACTCTGGGGTGAGGGTTGCCTGATCAGCATGCCCCTATAAAGTGATCTAAGATTCCACGCTAACAGGGGACGGCCAACACGGTCGTTCCCTTTTTTCATGCGCACTTAAACTCGAGTTCAATGATACCGACATATTTTTGGGTACATGGATGCAGCGAGTCGCCCGCCCCGCGAACGGGGCGGCGGGCGACCGCAAATCAACGGGGTTTACATCTTCAATAATCAAATCACCCAGTAAACTAGAAAGGACTGGATGGAGTATCAACATGATCGGACAAGAGTCAGAAGCAAACTTTCAAACCATGCTGCTGGCCGCAAAGAACAACGACTTATCCGTTGTCTCTTGCCAAGATGCTAAAGGTAGAACCTTTGAAGTTCTCTGCATACTTGCAAACAACAAGGAAGGTGAATACGCCTACCTTCCTTTTGGGTTAATGATCAACCCACACCTTTATTCCTTAGTAAACAAGATCAGCCCCCCACAACAACTTAAAGGAGAGTGGCTTTGGGATGACGACTGACATACCACTACCAACATTCTCTTCGCAGCCCTCATGTACAAGGTGTGAATTACATCAGGGAGCCAAGAGTCCGGGGGTTCCGACACGTTTTCACAAGCAGTCGGAATCCTCTTCTAATTCCCCCCCGCTTATTGTTGTCGGGATGAACCCCGGCTACCAAGAAGACCAAGAGAACAAGTGTTTTGTAGGCCCAAGTGGAAACCTTCTAGCCAAGGTTTACCTTAACCACGAACAGATACTCAAGTCCCCTGTGTACATGACAAACGCAGCACGTTGTGCTACGCTCGCAATCGAAGGTACACCTAAAAACAAGCATTACAAGAAGTGCTTTGTGTACCTCCATGAAGACATCGAAAAGATCGTAAACCACCACGGCAAATCATTCTTGCTTTGCCTCGGTAGCCATGCTTACGGTGTCATATCGCAATACCTGCTTGGAAAACAGAAGTCATTACGTCATGGCTTCAGCAATCAAGGGCAAGCAGCCCAGTTGTTGTTTAACAACCAGATCAACATCTACACCACGTTCCATCCTGCCGCTGTGTTGAGGCACAGAAAGTATTTGTACCCAGTATCAGACCACATTGACTTGCTTGGGCGAGCAATGTCAGGCAGACTACCTGTCCCATCAAACCCCGACATCGTTGAACCGATGTACCCCGGAGAATCAGAATGAGAGCCAAGAAGAAAACCGCCAAGAAGATAACCAAGAAGACTAAGACGACTTACTACCGTCCTGAATACACCAAGGCAACCAAGAGTATGCCTCCCATGTTGGGCAAGAAGTTTCTTTTCACCATGACATGTGATGCTGAAACAGTAAAGGGACTGAACGCTTTCCAAAAGGACAATGACCTTGACAATCGTTCTGTTGCCGGACGTACGGCCCTCAAGCAATTCTTTAAGAGCAAGGGATACATCAAGTGAAAAGAATTACAGACCGAGACTTCACGATCGACACTGAGTACTGCGAACTAAAAGGCACTGTCACTCTCGACATTACTGACGACGTGACTGAAGTTATCTCGGTCGGCTTCGAGGGCGAGGGGGTACACATCCTCCACGCCCTCGAAGACTTCGTTCGAGAGTACATCCCCACCATCGAAGAGTATGACGCCCGCACTCTTCGAATTGAAGAAAAGAATTGGGATCAAAGCGAAGATGCCGACGCTGAAAGAAAGGAACGATCATGCGAAGACTGAATGTCAGAGAGCGGTACGACCTAGAAGATGGTGTTCGTAGGGCAACCGCACTCATGACATACCAGTCCGAGTGGTCATGGTTTGTTAAACGACACTCATGCAATGTGATTCAACGAGCAATTGAACACTCCCCCTCAGCAAAGCAACTGTCTTATCAAATAGGTATTTCTTCGAGTTCTATATCTAATCTTCGTAAAGGAGTAACGATCTTAAAACCCGAGCAATACTTCAAGATTGTTGGTGCTGTTTACCCTGAGTACGGCAAGATCATTGAATCAGAGATGCATGACATAGAAAGGCTTCATGATTGACCCTTATCTCATTGGACATCGAAACCTACGGTGCAACAAAGGCCAATCACATAGGCCTATTGTTGCCGGAACAAACAGTCTTTCACCCCCGCAAGAGCGAGTACATCGACCAAGTAACAAAAGAAAACTTGGTGATGACGGCAGCCATAACCCTGCCAAAGAATCCCCCCACATCAACGCTATTGAACTTCGACTTGCTTGGTGGGCTAGAGCCCGGCAAGACTATGGTCTTTCAACTGAGCGACCCTTGCGACAGAGACATGCTGGGTTCATGGATTCGTAAGGCTGACGTAATACTCGGCATGAATCTTCAGTTCGACATCCAGTACCTCAAGTACATCGGGTTTTGTTTTTCAGACACAACCAAACTCGTTGATCTTTCTGTCCTCAACTACCTGCACTCAGAATTGAGACAAGAACGTAGTCTCAAGGCACTCGGCCCCATACTTGGTGCGTACTCATACGCCGAAACCTTGAAGACGGTGAGATACAATCGACCCACAGATCAGAAACTGATTCAATACAATGCCCAAGATACGCACAACACGTTTCTCGCTATCAGCGAGTTGTCCAAGCGACTCAAAGAAGAGAAGTTCGACGACCACTTCGATTCAACCCATGGTGCTTACTCCCTTTCGTTCTACAGCAAAAGCATCTGGACCACAATTGCAATGTCAGAGGCTGGAGTTCCAATGTCATCGTTGGCACTTCAAAGTCTCATGGACAAATGCGAGAAGGAAATTGAATACGCAGAAGAGCAGGCTGGTGAATACGATCTGATTCTTAGGGGTCCCGGGTCTTTTATCTGCAAGGAGAAGTTTCTACTTGAAGTCATCAAGTTGATTGAAGAGGTGTCTAACCCAGACATCATGGATGCACTTGACGTGACGCCAAAGAGCAAGAGGGTGTCATTCTCTGATAAGAACCGCACCACTCTTTACGAGGCATTGCCTGAAGGTACCGACGCCGACATGTATCGAGCATGTCTTGATGCTGCCAACAAGCACAGCAAAGCCATGAAGTTGATGTCGTCGTACTGCTACCCTCTCCTTTTTCACCGACGCAACAAACCGGAAAACATGTCGTCCATCGTGATCCCTCCGGGAATGAAGATGGCAACTCACATGACCATGCCTGTCCCTGTCTACAAATTGCCTGCTGATCGCTTGGACGCAGCGGCAAAGGATCTTGGCGCAGAGAAGCGACGACTGATGGGAGGTAGGTTTAGTGGCAAAAGATCTAGCACATGGATGGGAGATGCCATCGCCTACCCAACGTGGTACGTCACACCGTCCCACATCAAGAACGACACGGGTAGTGAAGGCGGCACAATCCAAGGCCGCATTACATGCAAGCAACCCAGTGCCCAGACATTCCCCAAGCCAGTGAAAGCCTGCATCAAGAGTAGATGGCAACACGGCAAGATCGTGGGGATGGATCTGTCGCAGGCAGAACTACGGGTAGCCGCCCTTCTCTCGGGCGAGGCCAGCATGATCAACGCCTACCAGAACGACCGAGACCTACACTCAGAGAGAGCCCGCTCGTTGTGGGGGGACTACGAAGACAACGCTGCTTCTCAACACCAACGCAGGCAGGTAGGCAAGATGATGAACTTCGCCGACCTGTTCCTAAGTAGTGCAAACACCATGCGGCAACAGGTGTATGCACAATCCGGGGGAGACATCTCACTTCCCTTGGAGTTCTATCAAGAAGTCGTGAGTAAGAGAGAAGAAGTCCGACCCCAACTTACCAGTTGGCAGAGGGGTCTACTGGCAAAGGTGAAGCGTGACCACAGAATTATGCTTCCTCTTACCGGACAATCACGCACGTTCCTTGGAGATCTTGGTAAGTCACGTTCAGAAGTTGTGAACTTCCCCGTGCAAACTACAGCAGGGAACGTGACTCTTGCTATTCAGCATTACCTTTTGTCGGTGTTGCCCAAAGACATGAAGATGTTCCTCCAGATTTATGATGCTGTCTACCTTGACTGTCCTCCCGGCATGGTGCATGATGCGAAGCGTTGCATCGACAACGCCGTTGAGTACGTTGAGAACCACGGTTATTGGTCGCTGCTTCAAGACATCTATGGCAACAAGGTGCCACTGAAGCACGACGTGGAGGTTTGGGATTAAAAGAGAATGGGTCATCCTTCAAGACAGCCGTGAGAAGAAGCCACTGATCTTCCCTGAGACGCTGTCGTTCCTTGACCCAACCAAGCCTGCGTGGTTTAGAAAAGCCGTTCGGGTAAGGATCCGAGTAGAAAAGTACGGACTGAAAACAGGTGATTACTGTTTGCTAGGGCACGAAAAGGTAGCCTTGGTTGAGCGAAAGGGCTCATTGCGAGAAGTCGCGGGGTACTGTCTTACAAAAGACGGATGCCGTAGATTTAAGTCTCAAGTAGATCGACTGAAAGAAGAATCATCGCTGCCGTATTTGATGCTTGAAGGCACCCCGATGGACATGCTTAGGGCAAGTAAATATGTCCCAAGTCCGGGCTTGGCTATGGATTCTTTCCAAAGAATCCTGTATGAAAAAGATGTACCCCTTATACTGCTACCTGCGGCCACCATGTCAGCACGAAAAGCAGTAGGTGAATGGGTCGCCCGCCTGCTTATCAACGGAGCCCTTACCCATGCCTTGGGACACAAAGACAAACAATCTGACGCTTAGCGTAGCGTCAGGAAATGCTACCTCAACAAGCACTTCATTTAGATTGATCAGCGAAAAGTTTCCGTTGATTCGTGCTTCTGTTTCTGAGTCAGCAGACAATGAAACTTTCACCATCAAGACTCAATTTGCGGTGGAAGAAGAAGGCCCATGGACAGACATTGAGACCTCAAGCGCTCTTACGAATAACGGTACTTACGGAATCGTAGATCTTTCTACTGTTAGCGGTAAGCCTTCGGGGGCTCCGTATTTGAACGTCGTATTTGCAGGTAACAATGCAGTTGATGGTTCTGAAACCGCAACTGCAACTGTCACCATTTCTACTTGGGTTGATGCCGATCATGGTGGAGTAAACCACCTATGATTTGGGACAATTCATTTGAGCAAACTTTGTTTGGGTATGACGATAGTAACAATGAGTTCCTATCTAATACCTATCGCATTGAAGCAGAAAATGGACCGTTGATCCACGCTACGATTTCAGGAAGCGATGCTTCTGAACTTAGACTTTATAGAAGTCTAGACGGAGAAAACTTTTCTCTCGTGGCAGGATCAGGGACAACATTGACTGCGACTGGAACATTGGACTTTGGATCTATCCGAGGAAACTTTTGGCGTTTTGGATTTAGGAATACAGAAGGAAGTCCAGACTCTAATCCTCTATGCACTGTTAAGTTTGCTGTGATTAAAGATCCCAATGCAAATGTTTACAACATGAAAGACAGGACCGTAGAAATTCTTCCTGTCACAACTGCCGCTAACTTTGATTGCCACACGGGAGAAATCCCAGAAGTAAAAGTTTACGGCAATTACACAACGCTTGAATTCACTTGGTGTATGGGGAGTATCTGATGGCTCATACAAATTTTACTTACACATATGGCGATGAAGGTTATCCCCTTTTTTATAAGACGGAAGAATTTCTTGCGGATCCAAGCGCAGAGTCTTTTGATGTTAGGGATGTAAACCCCAACTTTTGGTTGCGGAATATCAAAGGTTCTTGGGGTGAACTTGATTACAGTTGTGTGGCATATGTCCCAATCAGGAAAAACAATTTTGCTACTTTTGTTTCTACTGATGTACGGTATTCAACCAATAATACTAAGTGGAACGAAGCCGAGTATTCAGTTGCTCATGGCCTAGAACTTTTGAGGAATAGAGACACCGGAATAATGCCTTTAGCCCCCGGAACAGATGCAGAAAACGATAGTTTTGTTTCTGACCAAGGAATCAAACTGGGGCAACAAAGTCTTTGGGGCCCCGGTGCTGCTTGTGCTTATGCCTTGGGACCAAGGCACATTTTTATTGGTGGCATTGAAGGTGTCAGTCAAGGAAATCGTCTAGGTTGGATGCAAAAAGTATTTAAGAAGTGCTACTTCATTACTCGTGACGGCGAGTTGATTAGCCGTCTTTTTTCTGGGGTTGCTGCCGACGCTGATAGATTTGATGCATCTATTGACGGGGCAGGAGGGCATGAAGGTACTTTTATAATGAAGATGGCAGACGGGGAAGAAGATTTCCCGGAAGGCATTTCATTTCTAAGGACTTACGATAGAAATGTTTCCAATACTACTGGTCCTTCTGGACGAGTAGATTTGGGGGCAGTACGTATAACTCAACAGGGTGAGATGCCTCCGTTGCTTTGTAATTTTCCCCCTGTTTCTAGTACCAATGACTACGCAGATGTTTTGAAAAGTGCAGTCCAACCTACGATTGGAGGGACTGGCAGTCCGGTGGTTTATCAAAACCAAAAAGTGGCAGCCTCTGGTTTCTTGCTATGCCTAGGAGATTCCGCGGCTAATTTGATTTTTAAAGGAGACAATAACGAAGCAGTTATTGGGCCTACTCATGCCGCTGCCCCAAATCAACGAGATATATTTCTGGTCCTAACTGACTACGTCGCAAACGGAACAGACTCAGAATTAGTGGCTGTTTGCCAAGCGTGTCTTGCGAGAAAGGTAACGAATCTCAACACTCTCACAAGATACCTACCCATCCACAATCATCCCAATAAACCCCAAGGCCCAGTTCTAAGTTCAAAGGGTGTGATTAGTGATCTTGTTTGTGAAGTAAAGGCCACTCAAGGAACGACTTCTTCTACCATTGCAAAGTCTGTTCCAATCAGAACTTCAGTTGAAGATACGACATTCACTTCTGGGTACGGCGCGCCCCCTATCCAACAATTTGTTGGGGCGGACAACAAGATATACATCGGTCAGAATGCAGCACCTATTGTTTTCACTGGAGGTTATTTCCAGTCGGGTACAAGCAATGTAATTCCAAATCAAGCGGTTCTTAGCGAAGATACTTTTAGACTTTCTAGTGTAGTTAGATATAAAAGAAGTGGTTCTAACCTTGTTGAAGTTAAAGGGTACAACCCTACAAGTTTGAACATAAGTGCTTTGTCTGCGGTTGATGGCATTACTTCTGGCGACAGCATTGAGGGAACTATCACCCATCGTTTTCCCGGAAGAAATTCAGATTCAACATTAGTTATTACTGCCAATGCAACAGCAGTCGTAAGCCCCACAGGTATTTCATACGGGAGTCTTTCTGGGACAACTGAGGCGGGGGGCACACTTAGTCTTACTGTCAACTATGGAAATACTCCTGACCCACCTCCTAATTTGATTGCCCAAATAATTGCCGCTGGCGTATTAGTTCCAAATAGTATTTACTCTCCTACGACAAGAGTTTTGACAATAAACCTACCCGCTGACTTTGCCGGTTCTGCTGGGGACGCAATCGTAATTGGGTTTACTGCTCAAATCCCTCATGGTAGTGTGACGTACTCTGCTTTTTCCTCTACATTGCCATGAGTAAAGTACTTGTCATCGGAGACTTGCACTGTCCTGCCGACCTCACAAGGTACCGGCAGCACTGTCAACGTATCCGTGATAAGTACAAGACTACGAAGACAGTCTTCATTGGCGACATCGTGGATGCACACCGATGGGGTAGATGGGATCCGCATCACGAGTCCGACTCCCCCCCCACTGAATACAAGAAAACATTGAAGCGAGTGGAGTGGTGGCACAAGAACTTTCCAGACGCTCATGTCACGATCGGTAACCACGACATGCGGTCAGTAAAGCAAGCACGCACCGTCGGCATCCCCGACAACATGGTGAGGTCGTATGCTGATGCTTGGGGGACACCCTCGTGGGAGTGGGTGAACAATGTCGAGATCGACAGTATCCGATACTTTCACGGGGAAGGTTACTCAGGTAAATGCCCTCACCTTAATGCCGCCATGAACTCTATGAAGTCCACAGTTATGGGCCACATCCATGGGGTGTCTGGAATACAATGGTTTAATCGGCCGGGCGGCAAACACTTTGGGATGGCGGTGGGGTGTGGGGTGGATGTTGATCATCCTTATATGGCTTATGCTGAGAAGCATCCCACAAAACCAATAATCTCTTGCGGTGTAGTTATTGACGGAGCCCCTTACTTGGAGGTGCTGTGATGGACAAGGATGAATTTAAAAGTGCAAGGAACATCATTGCGCATTTCATTGAAGAGTCTGGAGCAGATGCCGTCGTGGTTATCTACAGCAAGGTAAAGAAGACTAAGACTGAAACTTTTGTTGTGCCTTATGGGAATGCCCACACTTGCGGGGCTCTCATTGATTACGCATATGAATCATTTGAAACTCCTTTTCCCGAACTAGCCGAAGACTCCGAAGAAGATGAATGATCAATCAACCCAACGTGTGACCGCAATTACTGCGGTCCTTCAACTCGCTGTTCTCATTGTCGGGGTGGGAGGATTATTTTTTGCGGTAGGCCAAAGAGAGGAATCACTCAATGGTGTACAACAAGAAGTATCAGATCTTAAAGGGATCTCAGCAGATCTTGTTAAGGCTCAAATCCTATCTACTGCAAAGGATGGAGAGCATGAGCGAGTACTTCGGGATATTCTTCGGAGAGTTGAACGTCTCGAAGAAAGTAATTAATGAATTCAGTTATATGGAAAGACGATGCTGGGCATTGGCATGTCTGCTCATTGCAGTCCTTCTATTCTTTGCTCAAGGCTGTTCTCCGACGGGGAGAATCGCAAAGGCCGCGACATCAATTAACGAGGCCGCATCCTCATCGAAGAATCGCTTCACCTTCATTGAGTCAGAGGCGTCGTCCCCGACGCCCGATGCGGCTTTAATAAAAGAACAATCAATCGAAGGGCAGAAAGAACAAGATTACATCTTGTCTTATGTCTTTGATATCCAACATTCGCTCACTTCTGTAGAGGATAAAATTCCCTACTGGATGACACTTGCTAGTTATGGATTGATCGTGCTAGGTATACTGGCAGTCTGCTGGCTCTTATGGCATACAGGGATTGGGACTCTAATAAAAGGGATTGTTGGTTTTGTCCCCAAAGCCAAAGTAAACGAAGCAGATCTAGCCGCGTCAGTTTTAAATGATTCCAGTCCTGCTACGATGCGAGAGTTTATCGCTGCTCGTAGGGCTTCAGATCGGGAGTTCGATAGAGCCTATGAGCGAGCAACAACTAAAAGAGATAGAACGATTTGCTAAAATGTCAGATCCTCTTCCGGGGTCAGATATCTGGATTGTTAAAGCGTCTAAACTACTCACCCTTCTTGTTGCTCATATAAGGACAAATCAATGCTGCCACTCGCATCAATCGAATCCTTCATCGGATCAATCTGGTTCGGCGGACTCTGCCTGATGATCGGTTATGTCGGAGGCCATGTGTTTCCGGTAAGCAAGGTCACCGCTCTTATTTCCAAGAAGTAGTCACAACTTAAAAGACATGCCACCCCCGGCCTCTCGCTACGCGAGGCCGGGGTTGTCACATTCCTTTCAGGAGATCCACATGTACATTTCACTCAGTGGAAGTTCCCTTAATTCACTCTCTTCTGCGTTGGAGGAGTTTGTCCGTGACCATCTCAGTCACTACGAAAGCGAGACTTACGAAAAGTTGCACGCCCATGAGTTTGGTGGGGACTACGCTACCGACCTTGCCGTAGAAGAAACCGCATCCGACATGGCGGAAGAATTCCACGGCGACATCGAAGCCATCGTCACCGACTACTTCGAACGTCATTCCCACTGGCAAGACGAAGGTCGTGAGAAGTTGGAAGACAAGTTGAAGGAAGCAGACGAAGAAGCCGAAGCAAACAAGGAGTACGACAAATGACATGGGATACAGAAAGCGTTGATCCCCCCACTGATGACCCTGACCCCCAGTGGGAAGCCGCCAAGCAAGGAAACATTGAAGCCATCAAGATGGAACTGTCTTCTCTTGCTACTCTGCTAGACGAGATCGACACAATCACCTACGCACTACTGAGGCAGATCCATGGACTTAGAGACGGACTGGAACAACACTCCCCCTCCAATACCAATCGGGACACCATGGCCGAAGACCATGTCTCGGGAAGCCTACGAGTACCTCCAGGCTCACGGGGTCAACGCGATAATTCCCCCCCTCCGTTCTAGTGACTACGGCACCTGCTTGAGCGATCCCTTCGCCTATTACATGGCACGAAGGCTTGGCATTGTCCCTGCTGTTAAATGGTCAAAGGCCATGAACCGAGGCACATGGATGCACCTCAGGTTCCAGCACTATCACCGCTCCCTAGTAGATGCTCGACATCGAATGGAGCAAGCGTTAGCCGAAAGGCTTTCAGAACTTACTGAAAGTTGCAAAGACTCTGGGATCATGGGTTCTGGGTTGGTCAAAATCCTTGAACGCGAGGAACGTGACATGCGTTCCTCTTTGGCTTGGTATGAAGCAGCACGAAAACTCCCCTGCTTAGACGGCCAGACGTTTGAAGATGTACTTCTCAGCCCCCGCTGGCACCGAATGGGTACCGAGTATCGGCTCGTTACGTCTATCAAGACCGACGACCGATCTCGGCCTATTCGGTGTATCTGCCAGCCAGACCTTCTCCTCTACAACAAGGAAGACAACACAGTCTGGATCGTAGACCTAAAGACCACCGCTATCTCCCCCAAGATGCGGCTGGCAAGTGTGCCTATTGAGTTCCAATGCGAACACTACATGTTCTCTGTCAATGAACTTCTCAAGACAGGGCAGATTCAAGCAGCCTTCAGAATTCCTAAAGACGCAACCCTCGGCGGCATGATGCACTTGGCTATCCGGAAGCCAACTATCGACTTTGGTATGAAGGACCGAGACTTCACAATCGACATGTCTCCATTGAAATCAGGCCCCCGGAAGGGACTGCCCCGCAACACAAAGATCTACGAAGGCGAACCCCGATTCGACAACTACCTCGACAGATGCAAGCAGTGGTACGAAGCCCGGGGGGACTACGAAGACAAGGAGCCGGAGTGGGCGGAAGACCCCCCCGTAAACATTTCCGTCACTAAAGCCTCCATGCTTGTTGACCCCACAATCAACAAGCGGTATCGTGACCGCGTAAGGCTGGTCCAACACTACGCCCTCTGCAATCCATACCCCGAGAACTTCCCGATGTCAGATCGGGTGGCCCACATGGGTAGGTTCTCGACATACTCCCCCTTCATGCTTTCGCCTGTAGGGGATTGGCCGTCGCTGATACAGAGCGAGGGTCTGATGCTTCGTCGTCGGGATGACCCCATCCCCGAGGAGGTGGAGTTCGACGTGATCACAGAACCCGGATCGGAGTTCGAGGAATGACCTTTGGAAAGTTCAACCCCGGCCAAGCCCCTACCGGGCTACAAACAAAGAAAGCGAAAATGACTGAAGACTCACTAGCAACAATCAAGTTCGAGAAGGACATTGCAGAAGCAGTGATCCGTCCCAAGTTGCAGAAGGTCTGCAAGACCCTCGGCCCCATCCAAAACAAGGCGGAACTCCGCAAGAAGTTCATTGAGCAAGAAGGCGTGGCAATGTCCGCCGCAAAGTTTGAGGGTTACCTCACGATGTTGGACATCACATTTGTAAAGACAGTTGAGATCAAGGGACTGTTCCCCGATGCACCGCCCCCGGCGGCGGCCGGGGCGGATGCCTCGGAAGAAGAAGTCGTTTTCGATAATGAAGACATTCCCCCCCACGATTTCCGAAGCCAGCAGAGACGTAACGACATGTTTAATCAGGCATGAACCACACCACTCTTATGAAGGGAGAACCGATGGGCTTTACCAAACTCGGTTTCTCAGGACAGCGGATGAAGTATCCGCTCAACGCACTGTTCGGCATGGTGGTTGGAGAACAGAACACAGGCAAGTCCTATCTGTTCCAATCCAACCCAGACGCCTTCATCATCAACCTCGACCTTTCGTCCACCGTGACGCCAGAGTGCCATGCCACCATCTGGCCCGGCGTAAACGAGCAGGGTCTCCCAGTCGATATCGACGACAAGCACATCGTGCTTACATGGGAGAGGGTGCTGGAGAAGAAGCAGCAACTCATCGACATGGCTAAGACTGACGAGCCTCGTCCCAAGTGCGTGGTGCTTGACACCATCACGCCCTGCGTTCGACTCCTCAAGCCTTACATCGCCAAGAAGATGGGCAAGACTTCCTTCGATCAGGCTCACGGCCCCGCCGCCTACGACAAACTCTTCGATGAGATCCTGTCGTTCGCTTTCGACCTCCGTCAAGTCGGCTACGGCGTGTGGTTCATTGCTCACCTTAGCCGTGAGTTCTTGCAGATCTCCGACGACGGAGCCAAACAAGAAGAGTTGACTCTCAATCTCTCAGCAGGCATGGTCCGTCGCCTGACTCCAGCCGTCGAGATGATTGCTCCTGTGTGCTGCGATCGACGCTCCACCACTGTAATGGAGAAGAAGATTGTGAAATCTGGCACAAAGGAGATCGAGCGGAAGATCCCCACAGAACAGATTGTCTACGACCGTAAGTTGGCGTTCGATGATTCACGTTTCTCTCGTATCATTCGTACCCGCACAACCAACCGTATGCCCAACATCCCTCTGGATCCCGTCGATCCGTGGGGTTCATTCGAGTCCGCGTTCAATGACGCAAACAAGGAATCCTGACATGAGTATCAAGCGAGCAGTGTTCGACAACTTCGAGTCCGACTTCAGCGAGACCGAAGTCTCCCAAGGCTACAACGACTGGTTCCCCGAGGACGGGAACTACGAGTGCCTGATGACCAGCGTCGTGCAGGTGGACTGCCCCTTCAAGGAGAAGGACGGCACCACCCACGACGGCACCCTCATCAAGTTCAACTACCGTCTCCTTCAGGATGACGACCAGCCCGACAACCCCCGCTCTTTCGAGGGTGGTCCCATGGTCTTCCCTGACTGCGGCAAGGCGGGACTCAAGACTGACGGTGGTAACATCCGTGTGGACATCGCCCTCAAGCGGATGAAGCAGACGCTCACCGTGGCCCTCGGCGATGTGCCCTCCATGGGTGCCGGTCTCATGCAGATTTCAGAACTCCTCGGTACCCAAGAGATTCCGGTTCTCATCCGTTGCAAGTCCCGTGAGGGTAGTAACGGCAAGGTCTACGGTGAGGAGATGGTCCTCCGTCGCCTCGAAGAGTCCTGATACAACTCGGCCCTCCCCCTCCGCCCCTTACCCCCTCATCGACCGCAGGGGGTAGGGGGTTTTATCTTGCAGTATCTCTTGGGGCATGAGATAATGTAAGTTCCAAACTAGTCCCCCCACTTCCGGCTTGGGGATACCGTTGCTACGGACCCCAAGCCTTTGCTCTTTCTCTTAGCCCTGCACTCTTTCGAGGGTGTGGGGTTATGTTATGCGTATGACCTTGACTGAACTGCCAGCGTGGGCTACTCTTTCCCGAGCCCGAGAGCGGGAAGGGATTGATGCACCTGTCAGGATTCGCATCACGCAAGGACTCGATGCCCTGCCGCTGCCGCCATTGGACCGGCAGAACCTCACTCCCCGGGGGTTCTGGAGGCAGACTGGCTCCCTCTCGGTAGTGAGTGATTGGCTAATCGCTTACGTCGGAGACAGCCCCGGGCCTGTTGAACGTCTTCACCGTCCACTCGTGATGACCTTTCGTCAGGTTCGGGGCTCTCTCAAATTTATTGACTTCACCGTAACCGGCGACCACAAAGCAGAGATGCGGTCGTTGCTGTCCCCCCAACAACACGCGATGCTGTTGCCCGGAAGAAACAAAACAGGCATTCGATACACATACCCAGACAACTACGAAATTTGGATCCCTCTTGGAGGCACCGATGAAAAAAAAGGCAGTCAAGATTGACCACGCACCAGAGCAACCTCAGGTCTACATTGTGGTCCATCACCATCTTCAGCCTAATCTTGTAGATAAGGTCTACACCAATAAGATTGAAGCCCTTGAAGATGCAGGAGAAGAAGTAGGTTGGATCGTGATCACCAGAGACTTGGAGGTTTCAGATGCACACTGACAACATCACATGCGAAGATGTCCACCGAGGCCCGGCCGTAACAAGTCGGGTTTTTCATTGGGAGCATCTCGCGTCCGAAGCACAGGACATCATCAAGGACACAATCAACGAGTCCATTGAGAGAGAATTGCCCAAGCACCTTTCCACTGGTAGCGATATCATCGACGCCGAAGTCGTTGTTCAAGTTACCATTCACACCCAAATCGCGGAGTATTGAAGATGCATGAAATCACCAGTACCGACAACATCGTTCTCCACAGGGAGATGGCATGGCATGGTCTTGGCACCGTCGTCGAGGAAGCACCAACCCCCGAGGAAGCCCTGAAGATTGCCGACATGGACTGGGTGGTCAACAGGACCATGGGCGTCAGAGGCGTCACCTCCAATGGCGACACCTTCCACTCCAACAAGTGGGTTCTCAATGTCCGCAGCGATACCAGTGATGTGCTGGGGTGCGTGTCCGAAAACTTCAGCCCCATCCAGAACAGGGAACTCGCCAACTTCTGCACGGAACTGTCGATGGACTCCGTGGTGAAGGTCGAGTCCGCAGGCAGCCTGATGGGGGGACGCAAGGTCTGGTTCCTACTGAAGTCAGACACCTTCAACGTCGGACCCAACGACGACCCGGTCACCCCTTACATCCTCGTTGCCAACGGGCACGACGGTTCCATGGCGTTTACGGGAATGACGACCTCCGTCCGTGTTGTCTGCAACAACACGCTGTCGTGGGCCATGCAGGGCAGCGGCAAGGTGTTCTCCTACAAGCACTCCTCTGGTATCTGGGGCAAGTTGCCCGCTGCAAAGATTGCAATGCGTAAGGCACTCGTCGGCAGACAGGACTTCGTGGATGCGTGCCAGCATCTTCGCAATGTCACCATGACGCGAGATCAGGTCCAAGACTTCTTCCTCGACATGTACGCAAAGGTCGTGGACCCCATCGTCAAGATGGACGCCACCGATCGGCAGAAGGCAGACGAGTCCGATCGTCGTTACAACAACGCCTTCAGCAACATCTACGAGATCTCGGCGAACTTCGATTACGAGTCGTCGATCGCTGGTGCCACCTATTGGAATGCATTCAATGCGACCAGTCGTTGGCTCCAGGCTCGTGGACGCAAGGGCGGAGACCACGCCACCGTCAACAAGGTCATGGGCCTTGCATCAGAAAACACCAGCAAGGCGTTTAAGTTGGCACTTGACGCCGCTGGCTCCTGAACCTTTCTAGTCCTCGTCTCCCCCTTGTTGGCTTGGGGGGAGGCGGGGGCTTTTATTCTGTTGGAGAGAACGGATTGAATGTCTCGAATGAAGAAGGTAGATTCCTTGCCTTCTCCGCCGTGCTGAGATCTAACTCTTCCGGGGTACGAGACTTAAGACTATCAAGTCTTTCTTCAAGGTAAGGCCGGACAATCGGACGCATCTGAGGCTGAAGCCTCTGGTACATCCGTTCCTTGAGAGGNACTTCCCTCAACTGGATAGCACTGTCCATTTGTTGTTTGCTAACAGACAACGGAAACTTAAACCGCTTTTCAAATCCCGCTTTGATCTGGTTGGCCTTGCCGATGTTATTNGCGAGGAGAGCATCAACGTACTTACGACGCTCTGCAATAACCGCTTGCCTGTTCTTGACAAGGAACCCGTTCAATGCCTTGTCGTTCTGGAACATATAAGAATTGAAACCCAGCGATCCCAACACCGTCTTGGCAGCACTTCGATATTCCAAAATGCTGCCGTCACCACGGTAGATAGGGATCTGGCCTTGCTCGTTCATTGCCGACCAATCAGCCGACTCTCTCTGGAGACCACCCGCAAAGCCCCGAGGCTCGAAGATGCGAGGAGCAGAGTTTAATAAACGAGACGCTGCAATACCGCCCGGAACAAAGCGGGGGGCTAGCGTGCCAATCAGGCTTACGTCGTCCTCCATCAAGGCTTGAGCAGCGTCCCTAATCGTGCTGAAAGCAGGAGACAACGGAAGGTTGTAAGCCGCATCACTATCAGGCTCAACCATCAACGGCCCAACAATAGTGGACTCATAAAGAGTCTGGCCCGCCAAGCCCCGAGACAAATCAATGCCCGCCAAGTTCTTGCCGACTTCATAGACAATAGCACCCGTACCCATCATCCGGAACATGTCGTGCATCATTGCAGGGAAACGGCCTTGCGTTTCAAAGTTGGTTACACCCCATGTACGACGCCCCTGATTCACCATGGGAGCAGTGTCAGTCCACGCGGTTAGCGTTCTTACCGGGAACGTAAAGAACTGGCGGACCCACGGAATGCCAAACCCCGTCTTCTGGAATAGAGCAGGGCTGTTGATGAGGTCAGAACCAAACTGAGTGTTCTGAACCATCTCTCGCACGTTCTCTACTGTCTCAACATCTCCGAATCCGTCCTTTCCCCCCACTACTCGATAGACGCTGCCGTCCGAATCAAGGCTTCTGATTCGACCGTTCTTCATCATCTGACCAAGCATCGCTTCACCCGTCACTGTGCGGTTGAAGATCTCAGTATGAGTGAACAACTTAAGGGGGGCTTCCGTTCTCCAGAACTCAAAGCCTGCCTTGCCGCTCTTGCGAAGAGCGCTCTCGGCTGCAAAAGCCTGAGAGTCCATCAACTCATAATCAGTCGCTCGGATATCCAGAAGGTCCATACCCATTGGGCGGTCCTTCGTGGCAACATTAGAAAGACGGAAATGCTTGGCTCTCAACTGATCAACCAAAAGAGGATCAGCCTTAAAAGGCATCTTCACACGCTCTCGAAGATACCCAAAGTATTGCTTGAAGGCTTGGCCGTACGCTTTAATCATTACGTCCGGGTCCATCCAAGTAGCCGCATACATAAGCGGCTGCATCAGATTCAACATGGCAGAGCCAAGGTTGACACCGAGGTGGGAAGCGTAGAAAGTTTCAGTCAAGAGGCGACCGAGTTTGCCGCCTTGGGCTTCGGAGAGATTCATGTCTCCGTAATTCTCAAGGCTCCCAACAAACTTAGCCGGAATGCCCCCCATCTTCTTGATGGCTTGAAAAGCCTTGCTTCCAGACATCGACTTGGCCATCTGCGTGGCTTGCAAGGTGGCGTACTCGCTGATCATATCTCGGAGAGGCATGTCGCCTCGCATCCGGTTGACCAAAGTACCCATCACATACTCTCTGGCGTTCTCTCCACCAAAGCGGCCGACAGCGTCAGGGTCTCCCGCCATGACATTCGAAGCGTACTCAAGAAGGCGATAACGAGAGACACCAAGTTCGCCGCCCCCAAGAACTCTCGACTCTTGAATACGACGAGGAGAGGGAGGAGCAGAAGCAACCATCTGCGTGTAAGAAGGATCGTCGGTGTCAATCAACCTTCGAACAAACTGATCATTCTCTGCATTGTCTACATGGAGAACAACGTCGTTTCGTGTCTGCTTCAGGTAACGATTGAAGGAGACGCCGTAATCAAGATTCATGACTTGAGTACGGCCAGCCTCCGCTTTTGAAGGCCCTGTAAGTTCGTGGTTTACACTCTTCTTGTACTCTTCACTCAACCGATCAGAAGACAAACCGCGACGATCGTAATCGTCCTTTAGAATCTTCAAATCATCTGAGTCAATGACCGGGTCTGAAGTACTTCTTTCTTGTACTCGACCAGTCAAGTTAGAACTTCGGTCGGACTTGCTGACCCGAACGCTATCAGTCCTACGCTTAAGAGGCTTGCCGCCCTCAGTTTCAACGTACGACCAAACATTCCGAGACATGAAGTTGTCTCGGTCGTCGCTACCCTGACGGACATCCCGCAAGATTTTCTTGAAGTCGTTAAGGGTCATCTTGACGCGACCGTCCTTGTCGGGCGTCATGGCTTGAATAATCTTCTTGTAGCCCTCTCCCCCCACATACCCCTGCAATTCTTTGTGGAGTACGTTGGAGATCTCCTCGGCAGTCGTTGCACCCTTGGTGTCAGACAATGCACGGAAGATACGAATCAACTTGTCGTCGTCATAGACAAGTTCACCAGTACGGTCAAAGACTTCCCGAACACCAAAGATATCTGCGTACCGCTCGTTCATCATGTCGCGGCTCTTGTTAAGCAAAGGCATAAAGCCTTCGTTAGAGAGCCACTTACCCGACAGATTCTCGGGGTCCAACGCAAGGACTTCTTTGCTTTGTGAGTAGACTCGGAGAGGAGCCTCCCCATCTACAAACGGCAACTTAGCAGTAGATCTTTCGCCCGTAGTTCGAATATCCAGAGTGTGGTCAAACTCCGAAGGGTCCAAACCAAACTTCTTTTGGACATACTTCGCCCTGTCTTTGCCGATCTTAAGAATCGTACGGCTAAAGGCTTCGGTGTTTTCCCCCGCAGCATCTGCCTCTTCCCTCAAGCGGCGGAAACGCATGATGGAGTTTTGGAACTGAACCAACTTGTCTTGCTCAGGGGGGTCTAGATCAAACTCCTTGAAGGCACCCGTGTTGTTTCGGAACTGAACCTTGGCGTTACCTATGATTGATGCTTCGGTTTTTTGAAGGTTCTTGTTCATGCCCGACATGTGCATGTGGGCGTAAACATTAAACTTCTTAAGGTACTCCCGAAGACTTACAGCCTCCCCGTCGATCATAGCAGTAGCAACGGGGGCATCGTCAGGATTGAGACTTCGGAGAGAGACACCAAACTTGGTCGATATCTTATCCAAGGATTCAGCAACAAACGGCTGAATGCTAAGGGTGTCCTGCCTCGTCAATTCACTGAATCGTGAAGCAGCAGAATGCAAGATAGTAGAGAGAGGTGTACCTGCCCCTAACTGATGAGCATTAAGAAGACCAAGTGTTGAGAGAGGGGAGTACCTTCCCGTCACAAACTTAAAGAACTCTTTGCCTGTTTCATCAACCGCCTTCTTGCCCATGCCACTAAAAGTCTTGGCCCCTGTTTTCAAGGCATTGCCCGCAGCAGGAGTAGTGACAAACATCAACCAGACAAAAGGGTTCAGGGCTACGTCTAGAACCGAATTCGTCAGAGGATTGTCACCCAAACTCTTCTTTAGACGAGAAACATATGAATCCCGCTCCGCTGGCGACAGCGAACCGGGGTCCATAAAGGTATCCCGCAGGCTCCGAAAGGACGCTTCACCCTCAAACAATTGCGACAACGCCACCATGGGCGCGTCGTACACCTTGATAGGGTCAAACGAACCAGCGACGAAACCCTCATCGTCGAAGGTATCAGGCATCAGCAGGGACGGGTGTGATACCGAACGGTCAGAACGAGGTTGACAATAGCAGCAGGAGCAGCAGCGCCTTCAAGAACAAGAAGAGATCCCGCCGGAACCTTGTTGGCATCCTGAGCAGTAGTGAGCCCCTTTGCAGTGACCGTGGTGTTGTCACCCATGTCAGAGTCAATGTTGCCCGTCACCGTCACAGTATTGGCGGCAACCGGCGTGCTACCCGAAGGGACATAAGCAAGAGCAAAGGTAGTGTTCGCAGACGAATCTGTGGTAGCACGGGCAGAGACAGAATCAATGTACATGTCTCGGTCCGTCACCATCAGGGCTGCAACCTTGTTGGTATCGAGGGCGACATTCGCAGCAGCGAGAGGGCCAAAGGTGACAATTCCAAAATCGTCGGGAAACTGACTATCAGACTTCGTGTTGGCAACGTCGAGGTTGTGTTCAAGAACGGTCATTGGTTATTCCTTACTGAACGAGAGAAGTAAAATCTTCTGGGGTCTGAGAGGTGCCCATTGCGTAGGCAAGTTCCTCCATGAGATCTTGTCGTCGAGGACCTCCCAAGACAACAGCACCTTGAGGCAATACCCTACCCGACATGACCTGATTAAACAGGTGCGGGTCTCTTTGGGCAACAACCGCCATGTTTCTTTGGACCATCTCTTCAATGCGTTGCTGACGCATATTGTAATGAAGAGAGGAACTACGTTCTTCCTTAAGCCTATTTGCTCTCTCGTCTGCTTCCATTCGTTCGAGAAGAGCAGGGATGCCTGTAAGGTTTGCGGCACCCTGTGCAATGGGAGCAACGACTTCAGAGCCAAGAAANCCCGCGGTAGGTGCAACAAGACCAAAGGCCGCAAGAGGATGCTGGCCTGCAAAATCCTTGACGCTATCTCCCTTTGAAAACCCGCTTGCGGATTTTAGGAGACCGCGGATTCCTCTTACAACACTCACGCGACAAGACCCATTCGAGCGTAAGCCTCACGAATGCCTGGCTTCATCTGCTGTTTAATTTGACCAAGTTCCTGGGCTTGACCAGCGTCAATCAAACGGCGAAGTTCCGAAGACATTCGGGGACGAATACTGCTGTTGTGTCCTGCGTGCCTACGCAACATTTGAGATGACTCAAGACGGTCTCGATCACGAGGCCCTGTAGCAGACCGGAGAGCAGACTCAAAGTCTCCGGAATTAGATGCCCTGAGCCGCTCATAAGAAGGATCCTTTGACCCTGCAATAAGCATTTGGATTACATCCGCAACCATAAGGCCAGTGCCCAACAGGCCACCACCAACCAGCAACTTAGAACCAAGGCGACCAGCCACCTTTCCTCCTGCACCCAATAGACCCTTGCCCTTAGACCCTACTTCCATACCGCGTTTGATACCTGCTTTTCGACCCTTGCGAGCAGCAGAATCTGCGGCTTTGTTTTCTCGGTTAGAAAACTCTTCCATAAAGTCTTCGTCGTTGATAAGCATCCGAAGAGAATCTTCAATATCTCCTGAAGCAACGCCCCCGCCCTTACCAAAGGAGCCGGAACGAACAGGCAGAGAAGAAATGCCAGTCAAAAGCCCTTCAAGGGCTGCAAGTTCTTGGGCCTTAAGAGCCATCGGTCATCCTTTCAAGGACGTGTACGCCAGTCATTGTACCGATTTTAACAGTTGACACATCAGAATCTTCGTCGTAAAGAGTCTCAATAAAACACCTGTCCCTGCAGATCGCACGAGAATTACGATGCTCCCAAAGAAATCGACGGATCTCCTTTGGGCTTAGGTCATCCCCCCCCACTTCCAAAGTAAGGTCGTGGTAGAAGGGGGCTGCTTCGCCGGGAAGAGAAGACACCGGAAAGTGGGGGGAGTCAAGAAAGACGACGCCGCCGGGGTGAGCCTCGGAAGAGACCTTGGAAACCTCTTTCCAATCCCTCATCGACGACCCCTTCGTGAAGCCAACATTGCCTCAAGAGCCTCAAGTTCTCCTGCCTGAGTGTCTGCCTCTGCTTGAATCTCTTGGATATTAAGAAGGTCTCCCTCCATAGTATCTTCAAGATTTTGCTGTCTCTTGAGATCTTCCATAGAAGTCTCAGTAGTGTCAATACCCCCAAGAGCCCCGAGAAGATCGTCTCGACCTTCAATGCCGTAGTTATTTTCACCCAAAAGATCTTCCAAGGCGGTACGTCTGAAACCTCCTTCTCTCTCAAGTTCATCGCTGGCGGTATCAATAAAAGTCTGAAGAGTGGTTGTAGTGTCTCCGCCTTCACCCAGCAGAAGAATGTTCCCTACAGAATCGTTTGAAAACAACTTCTTCAATACAAAAGCGTCGAACTTAGTAGCACCTTCTTGAAACGTCTCAGTGAAAGCATCGCCAGTAGCCGGATCATTAATACCGTCTTCAAGATCCCTGTATGAATCAGGAATTCCAGCACCATTAAAAGATTCTTGACGATCTCTGATCGAATTAGCAGCACCAGAAATTACGGTGTTGAGAACTAGCATGCTGACGCCTGCATCCTTTGACACCTTCGCAAGTCTTTCCTGAGCCTTCTTTACAGAAGCAGCATCTCCTCCCGCCATATCAAACGCTTCTCGAATTCCCTGTGATACAAGACCTCGCTGGGATTCGTCAATCCCCTTCATGTTGTTTGCAATGCTAGATGCAATGCGGCCGTGCATCTTCTCTTGAAGATTTACAGGATCAACCTCAGCAGACTGACCCGCCAAAAAACCACCCGGAATAAGTTCTTCTAGTGCGGTTGGATCATAGAAGTCTTCGCCCAAAGCCCTAAGGATCATAGTCTGTCTAACATTTGCGTCATCCACCCCAATCCGGAGTGGATTGAGGGTTTGTAGGACTCCGCCAAAAGATTCTTCTACTCTTCCAAGATCAACACCAAAGATATCCCTCATGCCTTCGCGGCCAAGAAGACCGTCTTTAGTAAGGCCCTCTGCAATGTCAGTAAGGATAGGGTCTGTAACTTGTTGCGTTGCAAGAATCTGCTCTTCACCCCCCTTAATAAACTTATCAAGGATAGGGCGGGTATCTTCGATGCCTTTTTCGTGAACTTCCTGAGCAGTAGTCAACTTAATTGCAAGAGCATTACGGTCTTGTCTAAGTTGCTGGGCTTTCCTAAGTTGAGTATCCCGTGCTTCCCCGGCAGACTTTGAAGCAGAAATACGAAGTTCCAACTCTTCGTCTTGCATACGAAGCATTTCGTCGTACTTGGATTTCCTAAAGTCCATGTCTTGCTGGAATTGGTTGGCCTTTTGGGCCTGACCGTCTCTAGCAATAGTTGCTTCCATCTGGGACTTGTCTCGAAGCAAGTCTCGGTATTCAGACTGAGATCTTGCTTGTTCAGCAATCCCCGCCATCTGAATGGCGTTTTTATTTGCCCCCATTTGGCGAGCAAGGTCGTTTTGTTCACGCTGCATTTGCTCACGAGAACGAATAGCCATCGCTTGATTGCGATTAGCCGCAGCCTGATTTGCAACTTGTCCCGTAGCGGCCAAAGCCTGATTAGTCTGCGGGTTTACAGCAGAAAGCATTTGAGTGGGGGGAGCGCCTCTAGACATAATTCACCTCAAGTAATAGCCATGTCACTGCCGGGGAACAGAAGACCTTCGTTAAACCCAGCGAACTCGTCAGAACCGGGAGTCTCGGTAAACTGGAAGAAGGTCGAAAGAGTTTGTGCAAAAGAGATGGGGTTAAAAGGGTTACTTGCCATCATCTGAGCCACGTTACCCATGCCCTGTGCTTCCATGTTTGCGGCTTGAGTTTCAGCAGCCTGAGCAAACTGGACACCCATGGTGTTCATGTTGGTTGAAAGGCTTTCGTAACCTTGCTGGGTTTGGGCTGCTTGGTTCATCGAAGCAATACCCTGCATCCCGAGAGAAGCACGGGTCTGATTAAACTGTGCCCCAAGGCCCGTCATCGTTTGGTAAGCCTCTGTTGCAGCACGACCTTCCAAGTCTGCCTGCCTTTGCATAGCAATAGGATCTTGCATCTTGATCCCCGCCATATTCTGTGCCGCTTCGCTTCTGTTTCTGGTTGCAAGTCCCGCTGCCGTACTAGAAGACATGGCAGCAGAATAGTCCTCAAACCCCGCCATAACCTCATCTACCTGAACCTGTCGTTCGTCGTATTGACGTTGGCCTAGTTCTGAGGTGTTAGATGCAAGGCCAAACATGAGTTCCCGAGCATCAATACCAGACTGCCGAATGTCTTCGGCACCACCCATGATTGCATCTTCGTAGTTGCCAATTGCCTGTTGGGTGTTCTGGTAATTGAACATGTTGGCGTCAACCATTTGGCCGTAATCGCCCATCAACGCTGCCTGCATCTGCTCAGAACCCGTAAGCCCCTGAGACTGGCCGGGGTTAAAAGGCGTCTGATTGGTAGGCCCATAGAACCCTCCCCCCACTTGCTGGGCCATTCCCGTGGAAGGGTTATAGGCATAACCATCGGGCATTTGATTTGGCGCCCCCGCAAACTCCTGCATGTCGTTTTGGAACCCCCCAAAAGGAGACCCCAAACCCATGAGCCCCTGAGGGTTGAAAGAACCTCCGGGAGAAGCAGTAGAACTATTGTTGCCGCTTCCAAGAGAACCAAAGTTAAAAATGCTCAAGAGGAATTCCTTTCGCCAGTGTCAGTCCCAGTTGTCCGGCCCCTGCAAATAACGGCCATCAACTTAAAGTCTACGTCAGGGCAGAACACCTCAATGCCCGGATTCAATGCGGAATCTTGAATACCGTGACGACCCCTAGTCGTCAGGCCGCTGGCCGTGAATGCCGCGTAATCATCGGACTCTCCGGCCTTAATAGAATCTCCAATAATAATACCAGAGAAATCTTCCGGGAACGAAGAAACAGCAGGAGAATCCGACGTTGTATTGTAGACAAGACCCCTAAAGAACTTAAAGCCTGTGGTGCCCCCGGAAACATCCGAGAAGTGGCAACCTACCGAAGAGATCTGCTTGTTCTGGAAGAGATCAAAAGACGAGACCACCTGATTATCTTTGGTCCTAATCATGGGCAAGGCCCCGCCCACATAGCGAACAAGAACGGGGCTCAAAGCCACAACGTCATCAACCGCAAGGGAAGACCACTTTCTAACAGAAGTGGTGACCGTGACAGAACCCGTATTCCCAAACGTCGTTTTAAAGACCTCCCTCTTTTCGCCAATCTTAGAGGGATCCGAAGAACTGATGATGTAGGCGTAAGCACCCACAATGTCGTAACTGGTACCCGCAATAACTGAAGAGTTACCAGTATTGCCTGCCTTCCAAACGATACTAGTAACACCGCCAACGGTACTTACAGAACCCACGGTAAGAATGGGGTCTCCGTTGTATTCCAAAGTCCGAACCGTAGGCTGGTCGTTTGGGTAAACAGTTCCAGACTTCGACTTCTTTGCCCTATCAAAATCTTGAATGTATACCCGGGGAGTCCAGCCGTCAGGGATTTCATTGGCAACCGTACTAGGATGATTCAGTAGAAAGAAAGACCTTTCAACCATAGAGGTTGAAGTATTAACAGTTTCTTGAGCCCCTGTATTAGTCCAAGACTTGGGCCAAATGCCCGTACGAACGTCAGTGAAGTTCGTGTCGTGGACTTCAGTCACACGTCCAGTCGAAAACCACATGCACACCGTCTGCTCTTTGACGGGATTAAGAATGTTCAAGCAGGAAGAGAAGGGATCAAAGGACATCCTGACATACTCAAGATCTTCTTTCCAATCTTCCATAAAAAGATTGTCGAGGGCTTGCACATCATCAATTTGCCCGTTGTTTGCAACCGCTTTCAAACCCTTATTGGTGAGGAAGTAAAGAAGAGGCCCCACAGAAGCAACAGCATCTCTGCCCACAAGACCATAGCCTGCGTGCATATCTTCGATGCGAAGATAGATTCCATTTCTTCGGATGTGGTAAAGACGATCTTTACTGAACCCCACCGCAAACTCGCCAGTCCTTGCTAACTTAATAACCCTGTTTTGGAAAACATCAGGGCTATACTTGTTGTTAATAGGGAATAGTTCGGGGCTTTTTTCGGTAAGGGACGACCACCGAATCTCACCTATATTTCTTTCTCTATTGGCAATGCTTAGGGCATTTTCAAAAGGCCCGTTAGTGACTGCCCCTGTTGGTCCAAGAGGATCAGAGACAATCAGACTGCCGTCGAAAGGAACGCCTGTTCCTGCGTAGGGCACTTCTTCGTCGTACAAAACCCGATCGAGATAAACCTCCTGCATAGCAAGAGCAATGTCGTCGAGTTGGTAAGAGACCTTGTAAACCTGAATGTCACCGCTGGCATAAGGTTCAGCCTCATTGTCAGATTCAGTGACATAGGCGGTGTCAGAGAAATCGTAGATCCCGTCAAGGTGCATAATTGAACCTGCGTAAACTCCCCCCACTGATTGGAGTTTGACGGAACGGAACATATAGATTTGATCGTACTTTGTGGTGTCCGCTTCAAAGTACAAAGTTGCTTGCTTCGCACCACTACCAAAGTTCAGGCCGTCGCTGCTTTGAATCGCGCTAAGAGAAGTACGTCTGCCCGTAAGACTATTGTGCAGATAAAACGAGAACGAATAATCCCCCTCACCCAGTGAAGTGGGGGTATCAGAACTATCGTAAGTCTCAAGAGCAACAATAAACCTTCGGCCGTTTTCCCCTGAGGTATTTGCCCACTGGGTGAGCGAAGCAAAAGGTTTTTCAAAATGCGAAGGCCCCGGTCCTGCATCTAAAATCTTCTCTGAGTAAACAGGGGTACTAGCCCCATTTGACTCAATGTAAAAGACTCGAACAGCACGGCCTTGAACAAAGACAAACACATAACGCCCCATGGATACAACATCCATGGAAGCATTTGGGTCAACGCTTGAAGTTGTGTGGTCGCTAATCAGGGTTGTTCGCCAACCCACATTCCCACCAACAGTCAAAGTCGGATCGTAATCCATGTAGATAGCAGAGTTTGTTCCGGTCTTTACTCGGTAAACAAACCCGTACCCAAAATGGTTTTCTTTGATTTGGAAGTGGACAGGAAAGACATCTGTAACCGTAGAACTCTTGGTGGCAACCGGAGGAGCCGCAGACCCGAGAGACGAAAAGTCTTGAAGGGTCCCAAGAGATCTAGCGTACTGATAGCCGCTCATCGGGCGGCACCCAAACCGCTTGCTCCCGTCTACACCCACAACTTCATGAGCCATACCCTCGCCAGACAAAGCAATCCGTTCAATCCCCTTGTTCTCGGAAGCAGTGACTGTCGGGTAAATCCACCTTCTATTAAGTTCAGGCATCGGGCTTTTCCTTAAGCGACTTCATTCGGTTTTTAAAAGCAGGGTGCCTGCTGTCTGCGTCCCCCCACTTTTTCTTAGGGCATCCCACCGCAGGCATGGACGCTTTAACAGTAAGGCGGGCTCTCTTTTTTTCTCCACAACCACAAGACCCGCAAAACCCAACGGGGTCGTCTTCCGATTCTTTAAGGAACTCGCAAGATTTGCAGACAGAAAGACGATGCTCCATTATCTCGTCAGGAGCCTTGCCCTGAAAGATTCGAGATCCTTCAGCCTTGAGGTACGAACCAACATTGATTAGTTCAGGCTTCATGAAGGAGTCGGTGCGGTGCTGTTCATAGAGAAGGTGATTGACATATTGTAATAATCGCCACTCGTGTTTAATCCGTCACAAAGAAGATCCTCTGAGATTTCACCGCCAGCAGCACATCCACCCAGCAATGTAACAATCCCAGAGATTCCAACAGGGAAGTCAAACACGCCGCTTGAGACATTGAAAGAACTACAGGGAAGACACTCATCTACTTCATAAGCGGGAGTATACCCCCCCTGAATCTTGACACTTCCAGTCCCGCCGTAAAGACCCCAAGCACCGCCTCCACAACCAACGCCCCCAAAAGACGTTGTAGGAAGGTCCGCCAAAAGACCCAAAGAATTTTGGATCAGACCAAGGTTGTTATTGATTGAACCAAAACTTCCCCGAAATCTAACTCCCTGGCTAGGGTCGTACTCAACCAAGTATTGAAAAATAACTCGGCCGCCAGTGGATTGATACCAAGCATCGCAGCAACCAGTCCCCTCTGAAGGAGGGAAAATAATATCCCCGCAATAATCCGGGTCACTCACGGGGAGATTGCAACATTCAGGTTCTTCCGTCAAATCGCTTGTAATGTCGTAATCAATAATCAAAAAGCCACTGAAGTATTGACCACAATCCCAATCAACCGTACCGCCAATGTTTGTAAACCCGCTACTAGACCCAAGAAAAAAGTTTCCTATTGTTTTGAGTTCAAACTTATAGCCCGGGTACCTAGAAGCAGTTTCGTCAATAGTTACATCGTCAATAGAAAACGACATGCACCTTCCGAAACAAGGAGGTTCATTTACTACGTCTTGTGGGATTTGGGGGTCATAGTCATCAGGTTGATAATGAAGACCCATACATCCCGCAAACTGACTGCTGCAAGTGTTCCAAGAGTTCTGCCAAGCCCCCGATACGTCTCCCTCTCTCGGGGGAAACCCTTCGGAATAACAACCCTCGCAACTGTTCCCGCTGCAAACAAGAAAACTGTTTGCAGGAGTTAAACTGTAGTTAGGGCTTGGGCCTTGGCATGAAGTGTCCGCACCGTAAACCCCACAATCCGCAGGAGGAGCATTCTCGCAACCAACGAGATAAGTTCTTCTTGCTGTAGTGTCGGGGAACGGCGGATCAATTCGCGTCCTAACAACATCGCCAATAGAAATGTTGTTAGCAAGAGCGTCTACCTTCCCTATGGTTAGGCAACTAGTGCCTTTATTTGAACCGCAACTTGGGTACAAAACATAGCGGTCAAAGTCAGCACAATCGTCGACTTCGCAACAACACCCCGTAGATGCAACTCCACCACTACTCATTAGCAAGTAGCCCCAAATTTACCAAGACCGCTTCGGACAAGCATTGGGCCAACACCTGTTGTATTCCAAGCAGCCCCGCCTGTTATTTGGTAAGCCATGCAAATAGATCCTACAGTTGAAGAGCCCGTTTGAACTTCTAGTAGTTGATAATCAAGAGTCGCAGGATTATTTGCTCCAAGAGAAGGCTCATTAGGTTGAGAAAAAGTAAAGTCAAACATCGTGTACGTTTCGCTTGAAAGACTAAACGACCTCGTATCAGTTCCCCCAGAACTTACGGTGGAAAACGTAATCAGTTTAACCCCGTATTTATTAGCACCTAATTGAGTAGGGTCTCCAGAGCCTCCGTTGTCTACGTTTTCATTTCCAATAATGGAAGTAACCAAAACCATAAGAGGTGCGTTTTGGTTTGAAATCGTAACCTTGCCGTTTGTTCCGTCAGCAGCAACTTCAGTCGTTACTCCTGGCCCGCCCTCAAAAGTAAGGGTTGCGTCTTTTGCTCCGGCACTAATTGCGGTGCCCACATCTCCACCAATAGAGGTGTACAAAAACTTCTCAAAAGAGAAGTTGATTACGTCACTAGAGGAAGACGCAGTTGTCTTGATGTAAGTAGAACCAGCAGGAGAAGACCCTGACCAGTCGCCGAGAAGAGACATGCTGTCATTAGTGCTATCGGCACTAATGCTCCCAGCATTAGAAGAGACACCCCCAAAGCCCACAAGCCCAAGACTCGCTACGCAACTAGCAACCTCGGTACAAAATGCCCCGTTGGGATTTGTAGTCAACGCATATTCAATACCCCCAGTAGCATTAGTCCCCGTAGTCATCTGCAAGATATTGCCGGTGACAGTAACGCTTGCTCGGTCTGTCCCCCCACCTCCTCCTCCACTATCCCCACCAATATCTACGTTGTAAGTAGTAGAGATAGGGGAATAGATGTTTACGTCGGGAAACGTAGGGACCCCGTTGTTGAGAGCGGCTAGGTTCTGGGTGTTGTTTAGACCGTAGTTTGGGAAGACCGGGTCCCGGAGGAAACCGGGAATGTGCATATTCTGGCCGAAGTGAGCAACCGCGGAATCAGGTAGTCCCCTATAGGGGACTGGCGTATAGCCCATAACATCTTGATCAGGAATGTTATTAACGTAAGTCACTTGTCCAACTTATCCTTGATCTCTTGAAGGTCACGGCGAATGCCTTTGACCATAGTGTAATAGACCAACACCCAAACAATCAGAGGGGTGAGGTTGTTCTCAAGAATCGGAAGGATTGAAGGTTCCATCATGACTCCTCGTCGTCAGAAGATTCAGACCACTGGCTAAACAAGATTCCAAGATCTTCCCCATTAACAACACCATCAAAGTTCAGATCAGACCTTGCGTTCGTGCTGCCCCAGTCGTTAAGCAAAATGCCTTGGTCAAGGCCATCAACCCATCCGTCGGAATTGATGTCTGCGACCTGCGACTCAAGCCGAAGAGTGACTGACCACGAAATGTCATTCGTCACGGTCTGTCCTGCGTCTACCGTATAAGCAAAGTCTGCAATGATCCGTCGCTTATCCGGATCCCAACAAAGCAAAGAGTCTGCCGCAAATACTGGCAGCATGCCTTCGTCGATCTTGACCGACTGCCGGAACTTGATAGATCGCCGGACGCTGGAGATGTTGCCCGCCTCGATCTCTCCGATCATTGAAAACTGGCCCACTACGTCGGATCGGTCAGGCGTAAGGTAATCAGCGACCAACTTCCGGGTCTCGGTCTCTGCGACTGAAATAGTCTGCAATGTACCGTTCGGGTTGCCGTCCGTGTCAAACACCGGAATCCGCGTGGTCACCATTGGCTTGAGTCGAGGACTGCAAGGATCGTCTGCATAGGCTGCAGACACAATCGCAAGGATTAGAAGATGCTTCATTCAGGTCCGGTCGTTGGATCAAATGCAATGACCTTGAGTGCGTTCGCTGCCACAATCATAGCCTCTGCCTGTGCAACCAAAAGATCAATATGAGCAACATCGAGATCGGTGCGAGGAGCGTTCTCCTTGTAGTTGAATGCGAGATCGTTGAGGCTCGCACTCGTACCGCTGAGGTTCTTCGTGATCGAAGCGAATTGGTGGATAGTGTTCATGGTTTTAATCCTAGGAAACTGAGGAAACGGTGAAGACGAGAACGTCGCCAGAGACGAAGGCAGAAGCCTTGGGTGCTAAGGATCCGCTCGTGTTTACATATGCAGTCTGGCACGATCCGCTGACCGCTCCTGCGACCGAGCGACTGCCTCCAGAACCTCCGGTAGAAGTTGCGTTGAGGCTTTGAGCAGACCCGCCGTTAAGGGTTACCGATACTGCATAAAGGCACCACCAATCTCGACTCGTCGTGCCACTCGTGAACTTGTAACGACCGCCCGCCAGACGGAAGAAGTTGTCCGCGTCTACTGCCGCCTCGCCGTTCCAGAATCGAGGCGAACCAGCAGTCCACGATAGTTGGTTCGTCTTCAATGGGTTGATGATCGCCGCACCGGAGGACGAGACGGTAGCCGTGTCTGCACCAGTCATGTTCCAAGTGATCGTTTGGAGGATGCCGGTCGCAGATTGCGTCGGGAAGAACAACCATTTGTTCGGCGGACTCACGCCGTGTACTCCACGGAGAAAATGACATCAGTCGCAGATGAGTTAGACGACATCGTGATTGTGATCAGACCGTCCGCTGCAACACTTGTGTTTGCAAAAGAGGTTTGAGCCCCGCTAGAAGTAGAAACACTCGCAGCCTTGACCGTATCAGTTCCATTCTTCAAAGTTGAAGTAACCGTTCCACTCCCGCTCTTGATAAAGAAGCCAGTGATGGTTCTAGCAGAAACAGCAGCGGGATCAATAGTGTAAACCTTGTCTGCTACCGTTTCGATTTGCCCGGTGTAAGAGTCGGCGTGCGTGTGGGCAGCGGCCGCCGCTCCAATGTCCGTAAGGACTTGGGCTGCAGTTCGACCTTCTACAGACGTCCCATCAATACGAAGGAAGTCATCGTTGGCTACGCTGGCATTGCACTCAAGGACGTTCGTGTTGGCAATACCCTTGGTAGACGTAGCCGTGGAAGTCATCAAAGAAGTAACAACGCCAGTACTAGCGTTATAGGAAAGCCCGGTTCCGGCTACAGAGACAGCGGCTCTTGCCGCAGCATCAAAGCCAATCCCAGTCCTTACAGCAGAAGAATCCGTAACCGTTACAACAACAGACCCAGAAGAATTCGTGGACCCATACCCAGTGGGCATTGTTACAGATTGAACTGGCGCTGCCGCAGAAGCCCTTGCGGTTGTGTGGTAAAGATTACTACTGCCTTCGGGAAGACCGTCGGTATTTGCAAAAGCCGAACTAATACTTGCAGACTGACCAATCGTCACAATCTGCGAAGCGACAGGCGTGATTGTGGTAGTAGTCCCCCCAGCGGGGGTTACCGTAATCGTTTGCGTTACAGGAGTAATAGTTACCGTATCAGGCACTAGTCGTAACCTCCGGCTTTACGATAAGGCTTCCTTCAAGAACTCTAGTTACGACTGGAGGCGTAGCCGAATCGTAATTCTCAACATCATAGACATACTTGCCTGAAGCAATCGCAGCCGTCTCAGCAGATGTCAAAGAAATCTGGACCGTAGAGTTTTGTTGCTCTGCATTACCGCCAGACCCATCATCAAACGGGCTCGCAAAGTTTGAAGCGGCAGAAGTAAACACAGCCGTACCACCATACTTGTCTTTAATTTGCATGCGAAAGTTAGCAACAAAATCAGTGTTGTTATAACTACCGCTTGAATCTGCCCGCTTGACCGTCAATTGCGAAGTCTCGCCTTGATTGATTGTCCAATCGTATCGAGCAGTCATGGCGTTCTCCCAGTTCCAGCAAAGAAGAGGTCGTTATAAGCAGGGTTGTCAACGGTCTTCTTCTGGAAAGATTTGCCCGTTCGCATCTGCATGTTTGCAAGATTGTCCGTTGCCGTCTTAATAGAAGATCGATACTGTTGAAGAATCATCTGGTAATGGCTTCCAGATATCTTTCGGTAAGCACCCAACTTCATGGCTGAACCCGCTGCAATAGATTCGTACAAAGACTGCATCCCAATAGGTGCAATCTCATAACGAACAGCGGATTCAAGAGCCGTATTAAAAGGAATACGAGTAGTAATCTCGTTGAGAGCCACATCGTGGCTTGCGATAACCCGCTCTTCAACCATACCAGTAGCAGGGATGACACGAAGAATTTGACCGCAGTAAGAGTTTTCTCTTCGGTCCAAGGCCCCAAGATTAGGCGTAGTGTCAAGGACAAAGGTTTCCCTGTCGCCTCGCATAGTCCCCCCATCGTTGGAGTAATGAGGCATTACGTCCCCACTCGGGATGTAATAGACAGTCCAATCCTCTGTCTCGTTTCCATACTTGGGATCAAACCGAAGTGTGTTTCCCTCAAGAGCCCAACCTACTCCGTTAGGGTGGAACTCGTTACGAGGTTTAATCTCCTCGCAAAGATTTCCATTTGAATCACGACGACCAATCCGAAGAACTTCACCTACAGCGTTGGGTAGTTGGTAGTACTCGTCGGTGGCATTGGGCCTGAAATCCATCCGCATAATGGTGGGGTTGTCCGCATTCATGTTGATGCGGGACAGCACATCCACCATCGT
>JGI24005J15628_10000224_pt1 | contig 35799 bp, 68 predicted proteins | sample LinPmetageLP40_FD_15628 | JGI IMG/M metagenome (IMG submission 15628)
TTAAGAGGCCCTTTTTTGGACTTTTTAACGGACAAGTATCCCCTGGGTGGTTCAATTCCATTGGTGGCGTTCGACACAACGGAACTGCTCTCCGAAGGCATTTGTGCGGACAATGTGCTGTGCCTAAGACCGTGTTGTCGTATGTCTGTGCGTAAAGTATCCCAATCATAATTTAACTTATTCTCCACTATGCTATCGACATCACTTTTGTATGTGTCAATTGGCAGTATGCCATCACTGTATTTAGTGCGGTCAAAATAATCACACGCACCACGTTCTTTTGCAAGTTTATTACTTGCCCTTAGTAAGTAATATTGGAATGCTTCACTTAAATCGTGTACAAGTTTCCATGCTTGAGGATCACTATACATTACTTTATTTTTAGCTAGGTAATGTGCTAATCCAATATATCCTACACCTAAACTACGTCTTGCCTTAGTACTAATTTCTGCGGCTGGAATAGGATAGTTCTGATAATCAATAATCTCTTCTAATGCTCTAACTGCTAATTCACATAGCTCTTCTAAGTCGTTCAAGCTCTTAATAGTTCCTACATTAATAGCTGATAGAATACACAATGCAATTTCACCTTCTGTATCGTCTATATGGTTAAGTGGTTTAGTTGGTAGTGTAATCTCTTGACATAAGTTACTCATATAAACTTTATCTTTAAACGAACTGTGTGTATTACAGTGATCAACATTCATAATATAGATACGTCCTGTTTCAGCACGTTCTTTAATTAATGCACTAAACAATTCCATTGCTGGTATTGAACGCTTCTTGATACTTGTAGCACGTTCATACTTTTCGTATAGCTGTTGGAATTCTGCAGGATCGTCAAAGTATGCTTCATATAATCCTGGTACATCGTGTGGCGAAAATAAAGTTATATCTCCACCAGATAATAATCTTTCATACATTGTTTTATTCAGCTGTATGCTATAGTCTAATTTTCTTACTCTATTATCCTCTGTACCTTTATTATTTTTTAGTACAAGAATATCTTCAATTTCTTGGTGCCAAAAAGGAAAATGTGTTGTGGCACTTCCACCACGCACTCCATTCTGTGTACAACAACGTACAGTCGCTTCGAACTTTTTTAGAAACGGAACAATACCTGTGTGTGCTACTTCTCCTCCTCTAATTCTGCTATTGACTCCTCTAATTCTTCCTGCATTGATTCCGATGCCTGCTCTTTGCGCCGTATAGCGGCCAATAGACATATCGCTGGCAAAGATGCTATCAAGGGTATCGTCAGAGTCAACAAGAACGCAACTTGCAAACTGCCTGACAGGGGTCCTGACTCCAGCCATGACCGGCGTTGGGATATTGATTTTAAATAGGGAAGTCGCATTATAATATCTCCTCACATATTGCATTCGTTCATTTTTAGGATATTGTGCAAACAATGTTGCCGCAATCATCATATACATAAATTGAGGAGTTTCAAATAATCTTCCTGTGCTTCTATCCTGACACAGATACTTGTCAACTACTTGACGTAGTCCTGCATATGTAAAATTCTCGTCACGCCCATGTTGAACGTAACTATCTAGTGTAGTAATTTCGTCTTGGCTATAATACTCTAATATAGCAGGATCATAAACACCGCGTTCGATATTTAAGTCAATCATTTCTTGTAACGACTTTGGTGCATATTCACCAAACACATCTTTGTTAGTTGAGTAGGATAACAAACGGGCGGCCGCATATTGATAATTTGGTGCATCTAAATTAATCAAATCATTAGCAGATCTAATTAAGACTTCCTGTATTTCACTAGTTGCCATTCCGTCATAAAATTGTAAATTTGCATTCATCTCAATTTGACTTGAGCTAACTCCTGGTAGTTGTCTACATGCCTCTTCAACTACGATATGTATTTTATCTATATTAAGTCTTTCTTGTTTACCGTCTCTTTTTACTACCATTATCCCGTTTGACATGTCTCTTTTTCTCCTTCTCTCTTTATTGCTGGTATTTATTTTCGTCTAGGCATCTGATAGACGCATTGCGAAATAAACTTGTTATTAATTTCTGATTGATTGACGTGTGTATTCTTATCATAACCTAAAACCCTATCTTCTACATACAAAAGATAATAATGCTCACTCTTAACTTCATCTAATGTAATATGTATCTCAAAATCACTAGTAGAAAAGCGATCTGTTAATTGTAAAGTATAACACATTCCTAGTAAAATGCAATAGTCACAGTACTCATTTTCATGAACTAATTGCCAAGGATCTGGCCAGCTGGACATATCATAAGGATCAGTATGAATGCTCACTACAGGAACTTGTTTGTAGTAATCTATTACGTCTTGTATTGGATCATTAGAGGATTCTAATGATTGCCTAAAGCTCGACCACTCTGCTAATCGAGCTTCGTATGTGTTGTTTCTCATCTATCCAACATTTTTTAGCGTCTTTGTGTTACACGAAATTTAAATGTACCTACATCAGCAGATGTAGTATTTTTAATTGTTACTTCAACTGTTTCTTTTGTTGCGTCTGCATTATCGTCTACGAAGTTTGCAGTTAGTTCTAAATTAGTTTGGTAAGAGGTGTCACCTACATAATCAAAATCATCACGTACTATTAAGTCAGCATTTACTGCATCTAATGTTATATTAAGTACACCGCTTCTATATGCGGTAACAGCCGTACTTTTATATACATATTCAATTGTATATGATACGTCTGCATCACCCGGCAACTTAAAGAACCTAAGTGCAGGATCCTGATTAACTACTGGTAACTCATCACCAAAGTTCAATGTACTAATACATCTACCACTAATAATAGGAGTAAATTTTTGGCCTGTAAAAAATGTTGGACTATATGATAGTAGTTCAAATCTTTTAAAGTAATCTTCTGTACTTGTATTATGTTTATCAACATATTTAATAATAGAATAAGCACCTGCGGCTTCTGTTCCATTAACATTACCAACATTAAGAAATGTGTTGCCACTACTTCTATTATGAGTTCCAGTCTCTACCCATATTGCTTCACGTGCAATTTCTTCAAATGTACAAGAAGTAATATAATTATTACTTGGTCCAGTTAATTGATTTGGTGAGCCTAATACAGTTCCTTGACCTAGAACAATACCATGTACGTTAGTATCAAAAGTGCAATTTTCAAACTTATTGTAAACAATATCTTCTGTTGATCTAAACGGATAACTCCATTTAGTAAATTTACAATTTTCAAATGCATTATTTTCACAAGTTACGCTAGTTGAAATACTAACTGCATGAATAGCTGTTTGTCCTATATTAACACTATCACCTACACTCCAAGGTCCATAAAATTTAATATTTCTAAATATACTATCTTTAGTGCTTTGTAATTCTAATGCAGTATGAGCAGTAGTCTGCTTAATTGTCATACCTTCCATTAATATGTTTCTTGATTGGTTACTTGTATCTGTTGTAGATTCATTAGCAGGTGCTCCAGGTAATGAGGAACTGTTAACCATCTTAAATGCTGTATTAGTACTAGCATTAATTACAGTTTTATCTGCTCCCGCACCTACAATACTTGTGTACGGTGGAAGGAAAATTGTATCATTGATAAGATATTCTCCTGGACCAAGGTTAAGTATTACTCTACTTGAACTGCTTGCTTTTGTTGCACTATTCAAAAATAGTTGGTCAATTGCTCTTTGTAGTGCTACCGTTACATTACTACCATCATTAAGTACTCCAAAGTCTTTTGCATTAACTACGTCATCAATCTTTGATTGCAATGTGCGTTTAATTGGAGTTGTGGCTGACGCTCCTGTTTGTAATCCATTGTCTTTGTAGGTATAAGTATTTGCGAATGTAAAAATGTTATCATGTTCAGTAAGTATCTTACTATTGCCTACTGCTGGTGCGCCTTCACTTACTGCACCGTTTCCTATATACATTTCTTGGGTGTCTACTGCCCAACCTATTTCACCACTTGCTAATTGCGGAAGGCCTGAACCTGCGTTCTTCTGCCCTCTACGCATTTGAATTCTACTTATTTGAACTACAGCCATATTCGTCTCCTATATAACATATTTATGCGAACTTCTCGTAATAGGTGTAGACTCTATTGTACCATTCGGTCCGCCACTCGTCATATTCATGCGGCCATACATCAAACTGTTGATATGTTTCTCCACCTAGCAACATTCCGTCATCTCCGCGACTACACATAAAAATATGTCCTTCACGTATGTCTGTGCCGTAGATTTCGTTGTGTGCTTCTGCGTATGCTACTAGCTGTAAGAAGTAGTTTTGTACATACTCTAGCTTCTTAGGCTTGTTAGTTTGTTTAAAGTCCATTATGCTAGGTTGTCCTTTGTACTGTCCAACTAAGTCTGTTGTGCCTGCATACATTTGTGGAACATAAAGAGCAACCTCACTTCCCCAAATCTCATCTACATCAACCATAGCATTGTCGCGAACTTGTGTTGCCATTGCATGTGCTTTCTTAGCAAATGGATTGCTTCCAGGAGTCGGCCATTCACCAAAGTCTACATAGTCCTCTAAATATTTGTGCATACGTGTGCCAACACCTGCGGCTTCTGTTGTTATTTCTCTTGCTTTAGTTTCACCTACACGTTTACGCCAAGCTATTAGTCCTGTCTTGTCGCTTGTAGCATCAAGAATAGTTGTAACACTAGCAACTGCACCTCCGTCAGGAGTTAGATACTTTCGTTTACCATCTATTTGTTTACGTGAAATTGGTTTATAATCGTACTTAGGCTTAATCAAACTACTCATAGTCAAGACCATCGTCCATCATAGATGGTCCGTAATCATTATAATAAGGTTGTACATCACTAGCACCGTCTTGAGCTTCAACTGTTAGTACCTCAGGTACATAATGTTTTAGCATATTTTCAACACCCATTTTAAGTGTAATTGTGCTTCCCATACATCCACTGCATGCCCCGCCTAATTCTAGAAGCAAATGTCCTTCTTTATAATCAACGTATTCAATAACGCCGCCGTGACTAGCTACAGCTGGTTTTACATGTGATTCGATTAACTCTTTGATTTGTTCAATGACTTCTTCGTCAGGTCTACTCATTCTTATCTCCTAATTAGTTGTTATTATAACAGTTAGTTAGGTAAATGTCAAGTGTTTTATAGTCCTGCATCTGCTTTAGTTGCAGATTTAGCCATATTAGCAACTGTGTTGTCGCCTTTGGTGTCTGCTGTAGGCATATCATCAACTGCACTACCGTCGCTAAATGTTATTTTTTCAGCATCAAAATTCTTTACAAGTTCTTTGAATCCACCATCTTTATCGTATGCAGATTTAAAAACATCATAATTAAATTGTGACTGAAGAACGTTCTGCATGATCTTATCTAGTTCGTCAAAGGTATAATCCTTGCGTTCGCCCTTTGATAAGACTTTTAGAACGTTATATATTTGATCTGTGCTTACAGACTCAATTATTTCTTTTTTTTTCCGGAAAGTATAGCGCCAACCTTACGTGAACGTTCGATTGATTCTCTAGTAGCTCGACCAGCTTCTTCTTCGCCACTTTGTGCCGCCGCGGCCGCCGCAAAGTCATCTTCACTTGGTTCTTCTGCAGGTGCTTCTGCGTCTACTGTTGGTTCCATTGCTGGATCAGCTTCTGCGTCCATTGCTGGGTCTTCTGCACCCATTGCATCTGCCGGCTCACCTTCTCCTGTAAGCATGCCAACTCCGCCAGTCAACGCAACACGAGTTGTTTCCATTTCAGCATATAGTGCATCAAGTGCTGGCTTAATTGCCGCAGTAAATGCTTCCGAAGTTTCTGAACCCATTTCGTCTCTGATAGCATCTGCTAGTTCTAACATTGATTCTGACTGCATCTCTGCTGTGTCTTCCATCCAACCTGTTAGTTTGTCAACCATATCCTTAGATGCCATTACTAGTTGTGCTTTATCTTCTTCACCTTCTTTAATAACTGATTCTTTCATTCCTGATTTACAATCTTTGACCATTGCTTTTATTTTTGCTTGATCGCAATCTGGATGCATTTTACAAATTTCTTCCATACTCTTACCATCTTTGCACATTTTCATAATGTGTGCTTTTGATGGCATTTTGCCTTTTTCAGTTTCAGAAAGTTCTTCTGCTGTTGGAATGCCTTTTTCGTCTTGACGTTCAATAATAGCTTTGTTCAAAATGTCTAGGAACAATTTTGATTTTTGGTAGCTGTCTGTATGAACTGCATTGAAGCTTTCATTAGTTTCAATATCTCTTACTTGAGATCTAAGTTGGTTACGTGCATCTTCTAACTGTGCAAAATTAAACTTTGCTAAGTCAATTTTCGTTCCAAACTTTTGTGCCATGCTTTCATTAAGGGTAGCACTTGTAATTGGTTTTGCTATTTCTCTAATATTCATTTGTCCACTCTTCCTAGTACTGTGTCTTGTTACTATTATTTATCATCTAACTGTATATATAGTTATCAAGAAGAGACCTAGCATGTTCAGTATTGGCTTGTGCAATGTCTAATCTTGTTAATAATACTTCTTTTTTCATACCATCTTCAGTTTTTTTATAACTATTATGAAAATATACTGAATCCATATAGTTTTTTTCTATTTGTTTATCCAATCTCATAATAGCTACACTGTTGTCTTTGTTATGTGCAAGTGACTTAGCCATTGCAATCGCACTTGCTTTGCTAAAGGTTTGGTCTACTTGTTTATTATGTTCAGTATCATATACTAGGTATCCGTGTTTACTTGTTCGTATAATCATCTTACCTATACGGATACTATTTCCTTTTACATAAGGAAAGTGAACACCGTCAAAGCCTTTATTAATAATAGCTTCTAATTCATTTATTAGTAAATTTTGATCCATTAGTTTTTACCAGAGTATACCCGTTATTAATTACTTTACTTACTAAACTTTTCCGAACAAGCCCGTCAATAATGAACTGGTCTCTTTCGTCAAAACTATCTAAAGGTATGTTACCTTTAATAGAATTATAAAGTTTTTTTTCTTCGTTGTTCATAACAACTTTTATAGTAGTATCTGATAAGAATTCATTAGCTTTCACTATTTTTGTCCTTGATTGCCTAAGGTACCCTCAGGTCCTTTAGCATTTGGGGTAGAGCTATTTGGATCGCCCAACCCTTTAACAATAGTGTCAATGTCTTTCTTTAAATAGGATATTTTCTCCGGTTCTTCAGGAGCTTTTTTAGCATCAGGATTAATAAGTGTAACCATATCTCCGTCAACATCGTCAATTTCAAAATCATTTGTTCCGTTTTTAGTTGGCATTGGTATTGTACCACCTGGCTTAACTAACTGTTGTATAACTTTATCTTGACTTTTCTTTACTGTATTAGCAGGACTACCCGGTCCTGATCCAGCTGTGTCGTCTTTACCATCAGTGTCTCGAGTCATTCCTTGACCCTGTGGCATTACTGGAAGTTCTTCAGTTGTAGGAGTATTTTTTTTAGTAATAATAAATTCACTATATCTCATATCTTCTTAGCCCTTCCTTTTGCAAATCTTCTCTTAGGTCTTTTGTTAGCAGATCCTAAGCGTCTTGATACTGCACTTGTTCTTTTAGTTTTAGCAGTTTGAATTTTAATTCTACTGCCCTTCTTGCGTTTGGTCTTTTTCATTGTCAGCTTGGCTGTTTGATTTATTGGAGCATTACATGTCGCCGCTTTAGCAACAATACGTCCTTTACGTTGTCCACTAGTACATCGATATTTACGGACTTGTTTGTTACCGCTCTTACCCCAGATAGCTCTCACAGCTTCATCTATGTCTTCATGTGGTTCCCCATCTTTCATTAACTCCCCGTCTGGCATAACATGATATCCATCTGGAATAGGTTTACACATGTCAGAAGTTCTACAAAAATATTCACCATCTTTGCATTGTGGGTCTGCCTCTGATATTAGCTCACGTAAATTCATCTTCTCTTACTACTCTTATTCATACTAGCAACTCTACGACTTGCTGGATTCATACGTTTAGTACGCTTCGCCTTACGTATCATACGCTTACCTAATCTAGCCTTAGTTCTTTTAAGCGACATCCTCTTTTTCATATCAGGTGCCGCAAAACATGCCGCAGGACTGCTTACAATCCTACCATGTCTTTTACCGCCAGAGCAACGATACTTTCGGACTACATTCTTTCCAGAACGTGCCCAAACTTGTTTCTCTACGATAGTTGATATAAGTTCACGCAAATACATAACGTATGTATTTAGCGTCTTAGTTGAATTGAATTAAAATAACGATAATGGTTGAAAGTAGTCCTGCAACAATAGTACCAGCTGTACCTATTAATACCTTCATCATAGCTTTGTTGCCATGCACAATATCTGTATGGATATGTTCGACTTTTTCTTCTATCTTACCTAATCGACCTTCTAGTTGCTGATATCTTTCCTCGCAAAGGTCAACGTGTGCTTCTAAATTCTTTTTTTCTAGGGCAGTCGCCATAATATTTTCCTTGTGTAATCATTTCCCGGAGCCTGATAGTCGTATTATGTTTATGCCTTTTACGTAATATTATTTATACTCTCTATAGTATAGTATTATCTACTACTTTAAAGATAATATTACTATTCTTAGAATCATTAGTCCTAAACACATTGGCTCCATGCTCACATGTCTCTGTTAATCCTGAGATAAAAGGAACTAAGTTTAAATCTAATTCAAGGATATTAATACTATCTGTTCCTTGGCTATCAAAACATAATTCCATTGTCCAAACATTATGTTTGCCTTTATATAGGCTACCAAAGTCTTTGGTTGTAGATACACTACTCATTGATACTGGTGTAACTATTTCAAAATTACTACGTAATCCTATGGTATTTAATAGTGTCATATAGTTTTGTTGCTGACTATATGCTAACTTGTCATCACCCTTACGTGCATTTGTGTTAGTTATATCGATTAGTGTATGTATTACAATTTGCATATGTATACTTATTTGTCATAAAAAAAGGCCCACTTAAAAGTGAGCCCTTTCTTGTTAGCTGTATTAGCTATTACACTGCAATAGTTAGTGTCTTAGCTGTAACTGTTGCCGCTGATACATCAACACCGTCAAATGTACCAAGGGTTCTGATTGCCGCTTGCAATGTTGCTACAACAACGTTGTTGCCTTCTACTGCAAATGTTTGCTCAGTATTTGAGTTACCAAGTGGGCCAGCCGCAATGATTGTGGTTGTGTCCATAATCTTACGTAATACTGCCGCTTGTACTCCTGCTGGTCCTGCTGAACCATTTACTGCATTGATATAATCAATTGTGAAAAATTGGATGTCTTGTCCAACTACTTCATAACCAGTAGTTGTTGCTACTGGATTTACTGCCGCTACTCCTGCCATTTTATTTCTCCTATTCTAATGACACATACTCATTACTCTATGAGTTTGTTATATGTATTTAGTCTTTTTAAAAAAAAGTGCTGGTTATCGGCGTTTTTTGGCTCTCTGATGCAATACTCTAAGGTTTTGCACATAAGTTGGGCCTGCTTGTACAATATCATCTATCATTTTAACCGCTGGTAAGTATGCTTGTACATATGGAGAACTAATTGATTTACCTTGTCCTGCAAGTTCTAAGAACTTTTTAGTTAGTGCTACATTCTTTTGTCCAACTAGGTATCTATATAAACTAATATCCCTAGCTGATTTACCTAAGTCGGGTACACTTACTGTAGGCTCGTTATCTCTTACTGCTGACGTTTCTAGATTAGTATCAGCAACAAACTTACTGAACTCGTCAATTAAGTCACTACTTCTTAGCTTTGCTCTAGCCGCAAATAAGAGTTTAGTAATTACTGCTCTACGTTGTCCTGTTGTACTATTACTAAAATATGTAAGTACTCGCCTAATTTCTTTGTAGTCTGTATTTGTAATCTTTAAACTGGCTTCAAGTTTAATTAAAAACGGTCCTACTCTTGTCGGACTACTACCAACACCGAGCATTCTTAAATATCTATCAAGTTCTTGAATATCAATTTTGGTACTAGCTCTCATTGCCTTTGCCGCATTTGGATCTTTTAACTTTTCTTGTGCTGAGTTGTCACCTACTACATAATATATAAAATTATGTAGATCAGTACGGTTGCTCATATAAGCAAAATACTTTTGAGTAGACATCTTAGCATATCGTTTAACTTGTCCTGTATAAGCAGGATATTGACGCATTGCTTCTAGCATTAAAATACTAAGGTACAGTCTTTCACAGCAATCTGTATAGGTAAGTATCCTATTTGAATCTTGGCCTCTGGTAAGCCTAGCTTCTTGCATATCTTGTATGAATGAAAAAGGTTTTTCTTTTTCAGGCTCAACAGTATGCCCGCCTTCAATTGCCGCCCATTGTGTAGCTGTGAATTTTTCAGCCATGTTGTTTACTTACCTACTATCTTATGATATTCTTTTGCCATAGCCTCTTTAGATTGTGCAATAGCATTAGCAAATTCATCTTTCTGATCTGATGTTCTTAATTTAGTATGGTACTGGTCTAATTTCATTAATACATTTTGATTAATTTCATGTTTGCTACCATCTTTAAATTCTATTGGTTTATTTTGTCCAAATCTCATTTGATGAGCTTTTCTAACTTGCATAATGATATTGCTATCAGCTGATGCTTTGTCTTTGTCTGTTGCAACTAGATCGAAATCAGCTGGATCAAACTTTTCATTGAGGTCTTTCATTAACATAATACTACTCCTTATCGTACTACGGCTCTATTAGCCGCACTAAATGTTGCTCTTGGTACTAGTTTTACATCGCCTTTAGGGTGAGCTAGTACATACCCTTCACCGCCCGGTTGGCCGTTGATACTTTGTTTAACCTGTCCGCCTTGACTATCAAACTTACTAATAATATCATTCTTGGTATTCATTACTGCTGTTACTACATTCCATAATGCTGTAAAAGCAGACTTATGTTCATTAATATATTGTAGGACTTTGTTTTTCATCTTGTCCGATACTTGTTTTCTAACCTCTAACCATTTAGCAAAGTCTGCACCTAGGTTAGTTAATCCTGTATCTACTTTGCTGTTCATATATGCATAAAGCAAATCAGGTAACCCTTTCATTTGCTTTTGTGTTAAGGTATTAACATTTAGTAATTCATCTATACCTGCGGCATTTTTAGTTACTATTGATTTAAGTTGATCAATAGCGCCTGTGTCAATTTCAACTGGTTGCTCTGTTGTTACACTTGGAACTACTAATACATCTTTTTGGCTATTAAACATATCAATACTCTTAAATGGTCCTTCGTTACCTTGGTCATCTACTTCTCTATGTATTACAATGCCAGTTGTACTTTTACCTATACGTTTTCCTAAGTCACTATTAACATCAACAGCATACTCAACTATCTGCGGTTTAAATATATAATTTTTCTCTTTAACTTCTGGTGTTGTATAATACAACAGGTCGCCTTTGAAATATCCTCGATATGTATCCGGAACTGTTTTTTCATATAATCCAAAAATAGTTGCCATTTTATCTGCAAATGCTATTCTACCTGGGTCGTCTTTGAGCTTTCCTCCACTACGTCCAAGTAGTGCGGCTTTAAGTGCGTCTGGTGAAGTAGTACGTTCTACTCCGTCCTTTTTCATAAATCCTGACTTATCTGTAAAAACAAACTCACCCTTATCGTTACGACCAAATACAACAGCTGGTGCACCGTCCCATTTAAGTGTTACTGATTTATGAGCATCACCTGTCATGCTACGAAGTGCATCTATTGCATGACTTGCTCCTTTACTTCCTTGATAAAAGATTAAGTCTTCAGCATGTTGTATACGTGCTTCCATTTCTTTTAATGGTTGTTTGAATTCAACAAAACGCATTATCTAATCCTCTGTGCCAAATCTATTATTTCGTTATAGGCTTCTGGAAGTTCCAAATTATCTCTTGCAAATCCTTCTTTAGCATCTGCTACCAATTGTTCGTAATCTGGTCTACCTTTAATAGCTTTAATAATATTTTCAACACTATCTAAGTCTGAAATCTTAGTACCTTTACCAAGTAAATTATCTGCAACTCCCTGCGGATCTTTTGCTATCATTTCTCCAGACTCCCTATTTGTAAGTCCGTTTTGGAAACTCCATTTCATACCTTGTGCTTTTGCAATACTAGCCATTAGTAAATGCCTATGCATACCTTTGTATGGAGTATTGTCTCCTGAGCCTCTAAGGCTAAACTTTTGCCATTCTGGATCGCCAAACATTAAATCTGTCTGTACAAATCCATTCTTTGGATCACCAAGTATCGGTGTTTTGAAGTGAACACTAACTCCTGATTTCGCAACCCATTGTCTAACTTCGTCCTCAGGATGATTCTTTTGTGCCCAAGCCGCTAGTTTATTAAATAGTTCCTGTTTATCTACATCATTTTGGTTAACGCTGATATCCATATCACCACTTGTGCTTCTAATACCTGTGCTACCTAATTTAAAATCTTTATGCGGAAGTCCTGTAATCTTTTCTAACCATGCAAGTGTTGGATCAACGTCAGCTTGATTAATACGTTGCGTCACTGGTTGCTTGTTTTGATCTTTAAAGATGTTTCCACCTTCTTTTAATAGTTGCCCTGTATTTGTCTTACTTTCGTAAAATCCTCGGTCAGTTGGCTTTGCCGCATTGTATCCTCTAGCACCATCTCTAGCACTTAAAGGTATTTGATTGTTATTACTAGGTAGCCACGCATCTCTTGCTGGCTCCCATGCCCATACAATACCGTTCTTATCTTTGTATTGTGCCGACTTTGGCATTTTATCTTGATTAATTCTTGTATTTCTAAAATTATTTTTTTGAACTTTTTTAGTTTTAGATTTTTTATCATCTTTGTTATCACCAACCGGTTCAGCAGTAGAAGCAGGTCCTTTGTTGCCTGTTTGTTTTTGTGCAATATCAACCTGTTGTTGTAACCAACTACCACGTACCCAGTCATCGGCTTTTTTCACCCAACTCTTACCTTTTTTCTTTTTAGGTGCTTCTAATAGATCGTCTATTTTCATTTTTTACTCTCTATAATCTTGTCAATGGCACGTTTAAACTTTTTTGGATCACCGGTTCTAATTGAATTTAGAAATCGTCTTTCCATTTCACTTGCTGTAACCTCATCGTACTGCTCATTAATTCTATTCAAAAGATTGATTGCACTTTCAATAATATTATTAGCCGTAGTCTCAATTAAATGATCACTGTTTTTAGACATTGATAGATTATTAAGCTCTTGCAAAATACTTCTTGTTCGTTTTTTCATCTTATACTCCGATACTGTATTTAGCAAGCATATAAATAGTACTGTATTTAATTAAGAGGTAGTCAATGAGCATAAGAGAACTGAGTTTCAAAGAACGATCCTTACTTTTTGCTAAACTTGCTTTTATATCGTATAATAGCTTAAAAACAGTAAAAAGTCAAGCAAAAAAATTAGGATTTACACAAGTAGAGTTTTACGACAAAGATGGCGCACAAGCATATCGGTTTATGAATAAGACAGACTTAGTTATTGCATGTCGTGGAACACAGCCAACAGAGTTTAACGATATAAGTGCAGATTTAAAAGCATTACCAGTACTAGCAGAAACAGTAAGTAGAGTCCATAGAGGATTTAAAGCAGAAGTAGATCAACTATGGCCTAGAATAATGGCAGACCTAATGTCAAAACGACCTGATCATGATGTTTGGTTTTGTGGACATAGTTTAGGAGCCGCAATGGCAACTATTATGGCAAGCAGATGTCATTACAATACAAAAGTACCTAATCCCCAAGAACTATATACATTTGGTTCACCTCGAGTAGGATGGAGAGGATATTGTATTCATATAGGAGTAAAACATCATCGTTGGAAGAATAACAACGATATTGTTACAACTGTTCCTTTATTGTTAATGGGTTACGTACATCATGGAACCGAACATTATTTGAATGCATATGGACAATATCGTTCTCCCACTGGTTGGCAAATGATTAAGGATAGATTTCGTGGTATGTGGATAGGAATAAAAAATCGTAAGATAGATAATTTTAGCGATCATTCAATGACCGAGTATATTAAACATATTAGTGATTTACAAGAACCTATAGAGACCAAACATAAGTGAACTTATAATTATAGTTCCTACTAGCATTGCTATCCAAAAACCGTAAATTGGTAAAACATAAACAAAGATAGGAAAAAATAAGAGGCTTACTAAAACAAAGTATATTGTTTGTATACTTAAAGTTTTAAAAGTTTCTACATCAACTCCTGCATAATACAAAAATATAAAAGATACAAAACTTGCTAAAGGGATACCTAATACAAATGCACCTATCGTAGGATATCTTTCACTAACAGTACTTACAGTAGCAATTATTATTCCGCCTATGATTGCTTTGAACAAAAGTTCCATTATACAAACAACGTACTTACTGACTCTTCGTTAGTCACTCTACGTATTGCTTCCCCAAACAAAGGTGCAACACTAACCTGTCGAGTCTTTTTACAGTTCTTAGGACATCGATTAGCAATTGAATCCGAAACTACTAATTCGTCCAGGACACTTTTCTCTACTTTCGCACATGCTTCGTCTGACAGTACACCATGTGTAATATAAGCACGAACACTTGCCGCACCAGCCTCCATAATAGCTTTGGCCGCATTACATAATGTACCTCCACTATCTACAATATCATCAACTAGAACTGCATGTTTACCTTTTACATCTCCTATTAGATTCATAACTTCGCTTTTGCCTGCTTCTGGTCTACGTTTGTCGACAATAGCAATGTCTCCATTAAACATATCTGCAAACTTTCTAGCACGAACAACTCCACCTGCATCAGGTGATACAAATACTGTTCCTTCTGTTGTATCTACATTACGTTTAATATCTTTAGCAAAGACTGTTCTACTTGTTAAGTCATCAACTGGTATATCAAAAAATCCTTGTATCTGTCCTGCATGAAGATCCATAGTTAATATCCTATCAGCACCTGCTACTGTAATAAGATTAGCAACTAACTTAGCGGTAATTGGTGTTCTACTTGCACTCTTACGATCTTGTCTTGCATATCCGAAATAAGGAATTACTGCTGTGATTCTTTTAGCACTACTACGCCTAGCCGCATCAATCATAATTAATAATTCCATTACACTATCATTAACAGGAGTACAAGTGCTTTGGACAATAAACACATCTTCACCGCGAATGTTTTCTAAAAATTCTACACTCGACTCGCCGTCAGCAAAAGTCGAGACGTTCGCAGGAACTAATGTAGCAAAACATTGTTCTGCTATCTCCTGGGCCAAGTGAGGATTGGCGTTCCCTGTTATGATTTTCATTTTCAATTTGACTCCCTTTCCGTTAATGATATGTGTACTTATATGATACAATCATATTAAGAATTAGTCAAGAAAATTAGTATCCGTTTGGTACAATAACATAATGTATTGCAAGTACAACTCCTACACTTGCACCTAAGCCTATCATCATCTTAATGAAGTCTTTAGTTATAAGAGGAAATACTGTTTTAAACTTTTCCTTGCCTGTGACAGTTGCCATAGCAAGTTCTCGTCCACATAGTAGTCCTACGAATACCCAAGTTGTTGACATTGGAATGTCGTTTATTTCTTTAAAGAATAACAGTATTACAAAATAAACACAATCAATAATTGTAGCACTACGCACATATCTTGTGTTGTGTTTCTCAATTACAATCTGTTGTATCTTTCCTCCCCCTTCACGAAACATATATCCTAATCCAAATACAAACATTGCACTGATTAGAACCATTAGGTCCCAAGGTATTTCTCTTGGTAAGAACACAGCAATGTTTGCCATGTCATGTGATAACCAAGTGAACCATAAGAAGCCTGTTGTGAACCATTGTGCTATGCGCCATCGATTCTTGTGTTCTTCCTTAACAGGCTTTGCTTCGTCTAGCAGTTTGCTAACTACTAACCAAATAACATATGCCGCTACTGCCGCTACTGCATATCCCATCATGCTTTTTACAAGCATCTTCTCTAATACAAATGTACTGGCAAATGCACTCAGCACTAGGAAACTAGTACTAACTGGTACTCCTATCCTTGTAAGTATTAATAATAGTCCTGGTGCCATTGCGTGATACCACTGTATCTCTTGGAACGGAATCTTATTCAAACGTCCGTAACTAATGTCACCTCCGTTCATATACCAACCATACCATAATGTATAAATGAGAACAGCCGAAGCCGCCAACCACATAATCTTCCAATTTACTTTTTCGTTATTTGATGCAATCCATGTACCTAAAGTTTGTACACTATCGTTTGCTATTACAGAATAACCTGCGAACAGGAATCCTACAGCCATCCATAAGGTGAGTGCGTCCATTTTATATCTCCTCTGCTTGACGGCTTTACCCCGTCGCTCACATAATAAGAGCAGGCTCAACGATGCCTGCCAAGAACTTTATTGTTCATCGTTATTTACAAAGTAACATCTATATTAAGTTCTGTCAAGAAAAACCTAAGCCATGCGTATCAAGCATGACAGCCTTTACAAAAAAGTAGTCGATTTTATGTAAGTTATGCTGTACTATTATATAAATAACAGTGTTAAAGAGCTATTAGATGGCGATTTAACGACACACAGACACTGGGATAGACCGGCGCACTACTCATGCGTTACAAGCAGTTGACGGTAGCAAAGACTACTGACGCCATGCAAAGACATGGGGTATTGCTTTCCTCAAGCATCCACAACTTAAAAGAAACAGGAGAACACTATGAAAAACGTGTACAAAGTCCTACGGTTTTTGTTTGGATCAGGTAATTCATCCAAAAACGAAAGCTATCGTGTATGGGCTAAGACAGAGTATGGAAATGATTGGCGATTTGCTTATCAGCACTTGCTTGATCATGAAGGCCAGCCGCCTAAAAGGCAAGACCACCACAACACCAACGATAACTTAAAAGGATGGGTATAAAATTATGACGACACAAACACTAACAACTTACTATTGTAAAATATGCGATAGTATTTCAAATGGACTAAAAACTTTCGGGAATGGCTGTATTAGTTTTTTCGAAACTGCAGGCACTGCTAGAGCGGCCGCTGAACTTACTCGAATGGGTATGCACAAAGAAGCTCGTGCATTAATGATGGACTTAAAAAAATGACTACACAAACACTAACAACTTACTACTGCCAATTCTGCGATATGGTTGCAGGGTTTTTTAAAGCTAGAGTGGCAAACTATCGCCACCAAAGAAACGTAAGGTCTGGTATAAATCAACTAAATGCTATGACAGACCTAGAGCTAAGGGATATTGGTATTAGCCGATGTGACATAGTTCGTGTAGCAAGCGGCCAGTGGGGTCGTCCGGAGAAGTTCTAATGATACTTTATCATATGATTAGAAGTTACAAATACTACATAGGTGGTATCTATTATGTACATCTAAAAATGAAAGGAATGTAACATGTGGCCTTACACAGACGACGAAGCAGATTTTTTAAGCGGTAATAAGCCTGCTACAAAATAACACATCCAAGGTGAGTTGACTTAACGGTCAACTCATGCTATATATATTACATGGCTACAATCAGTAGCAACACATACACAAAGGAAACTAAATGAAAAATTTACTATCAACAGTTGCCCTCTTGGGTCTACTATCAACTCCGGCACTAGCCGCAGACACAACAATCGACATGCTAAACAAACGTGATGACGGAGCCAAAATGGTTTACAGTCAAGATATTGCACGTATTGATGCAGGCGATACAATTACTTGGTTACCAAAGTCAAAAGGTCACAACGTAGAATTCGTTGCAGGTCCAGATGGTTGGGAAGCACCAAAGAAATCAAAGAATGGTAAAGAAGTTGCTATTACATTTGATACTCCAGGAATATATCTATACCAATGTACCCCACACAAGAGCATGGGCATGATTGCAATGGTAGTTGTTGGCGATGATACATCTAACTTAGATGCAATGGCTGGTATGAAAATGCGTGGCAAAAGCAAAAAGAAGATGAAAGCATTACTTGCTGATCTCTAATGAAACTTGTAAATAAAATTCCTGAGTTTTGTTTGAGCCATTGGTTACTGCGAGTGCCGCTGGCCATTGTGTTCATACAACAGGGTTTAAGTAAGTTTCCAGTGACAGTGGAAGATGCTCAATCATTTGAACTTCCGTACCTAGTATGGTGGATAGTTGCCTATGGTGAACTAGGCGCAGGTATTGGATTACTTGTGGCTGGTTTGTTAGCGTCATGGACATGGTTAAGTGACATTGGCGACATGTTAACACGTTTTTGTGGTATTACAATTTGTAGTATTATGACAGGCGTTATTTGGGTAGGACAACCAGAAAGTTTTTGGGATGTCATACTGTACGATAACCTACACGTCTTTCTTTGGGTAGGTGGAATGTTTTTTGCACTAAGAGGTAATAGAACATGAGCGAACAAATTAAATGGCATGGAATTGGATACGCATTTTTGTGTGTCATATTCATGTTAGTTGGAGTACCAATAATCAGTATGATGCTTATAGTAGGTCCAGAAGACTACTTTAGTAGTTACTGTAAACAAACTCCATTACTACCGTGTTTAGGAATGACCAAATGAAATACTCAATATTAAATACTGACACAGGTGATGTCCAAGAAATGTGTTTTGTAGATACATTACAATTTACAAACTGGTTTAAAATTGCACCCGATAATTTTAAATCGTTAGGCAAAGTAGATGCATACTTACCAACTAGACATGTAAGAATGCAAAACAAAGAGGAGTTTGCTGGATGGAGGAGTTAACACCTAGAGAGGAAGCAGAAATAGAAGCAAAGAAAACTTATGTTGGATTCTTAAAAGCAAGTAAGTATACATTTTATGGTGCTCTTGCTTTTTTCCTTGCAGTAGCATCATGTAACTTTGGTGTTGAAGATGGTCCTAAGAAAACAGGATCAGGATATAACGGTGAGCAATATGCTCCTACGAATTTGAACGATAAGGACAAGTAATATGCTTTTAAGATGTTTTATTATATTAATGATATTTGCATTACCAGTAAAGGCTCAAGTTAGTTGGAGCGACAGTGCAAGAATTATAACATGGTTGACAGATAATAGTGATTACGAATGGAATGGTGAACCTTTACCTAAGATTAAGTTTGAAACTATAGAAAACATGTGTATAACTTTGTTCCCAGAAGGAGTGCCTGACCCGTGTGAAATTGGTGGATACTATAATGACGAAACTAACGAAATCTTTATTGCAACAACTCCTACCAAACATATGGTTGAAGAAAGGTATGAAGAATCAGTACTTGTGCATGAACTAGTTCATTTTTTACAAAAAATTAATGGAACATATGAAACTATTAAATGTAGACGAGGTCTAGAAAAAGATGCTTTTCATTTACAAGACAAGTATATTGACGAGTTTGGATTGCCAGAAGAGTTACACAATGATCCATTGTTTGCACTTGTAATGAGTTCATGTCCTCAAATGGGAGGATTTTTAAACTCGGGCGGTGGTTGATGGATCCACAAAAACGTACAGTTTACTTAATGATATCTATATGTGTGCTACTGCACTTTGTGGTAATACCAATATGGATGTGGAGTTTAGGATTGTAGGCAGAGCCCCCCGCCAAGAAGGCTCTGCCACTTTTTTAAAGTGTTATATTACTTCTTTGAATAAATTGAATATAATACCCATACCGCAACAAGACCTACTAGTCCTTGAGCAGAGAAGCCTGCTACTATTGCTTGAACGTTACTAATAACGCTGATGTCCGGCCAAAACGGTATGTTCTGTCCGCTAAAAAGGACTTCAAGCACAATGCCTAATGATAGTAGACTTACACCTACTTCAGTTAGAGCACCTGCCCATCCTTTTACTTTTGTTAAGATATCCATTGGATCTCCTTTCTAAATACTAGCATTAGTGTGTTGCCAGTCTATTATTTAGAGCATAGTTTTCGATCATAAAGCACGTATAAATGGTCTAAGGTATCAAAAACGGCGATTCTTTTCTTGACAGACACTAAATAACATGTTAGATTAACTAACACTACACACATACAGAGGAGAATATAATGAGCGTAGATACCAAATATGGCGAAGCCATCTTTAAACAAACACAAGAAGTTGCTGAAATGTTTAAGTCAGCAATGCCAAAAATCACAACTAATAAAAACGGATACGAAATTAGAACTAAGGTCCTAGAAATGGCTCAAAGCAATGTATGGAACGATTATCATGCTAAGTTTGCAGGCTGGTCAACTTTAATCACTCAAGAAGATAAAGAAGTTGTAACTAAAGTAGAGATGCCAGATGTACCCGGCGTCGAAGCTGTACTAGACGCGGCAGATAAGTTTTATGAATTCGTAAACGGAAAGCCAAATAAATAGTAATCATTTTAACGATCCCATAGGGTGATACATATATAGTAACAGCACCCCCTGCTAACGAAACCGGAATTGAGATTCATTGCCATTGGCTGTCAACATTCCAAAAGTTAGCAGGGGTTAATCTTTATACAGTATACGGATCTAAGTCTAGATACTTACCCCATTCACCATAGTAATGACGCATACCTACTTCATCATGTATGGTTCCGTTCTCATGCCTACCATGTAAAATGCTTCTAGCTTCTGTGCCTTCTCGCATTGTTGTGCCTTGTCCGGCTACGCCTATCAGGTCTTCATGTAGGTTGCGTCCAAACGGTCCCCATATACTATTGTGATGGTTGATGCGTGTGCGTCTTTCTTCTGGTGTATCTTTGCGTAGTCCATAACCTCTAAACTCAATAAGAACTTTGTTACAACCTAATGGAGTAACTGAGTCGCTTCTATATGCACTACCACGCAAGTTAAAGTTAAAGCCTGGAAACAAATCTACCATGTACCACTGGTTAGGTGGTAGGTTAGGAAAACTTAGTTCGCCTCTATCTTCAAATCCTTCATACTCTTCGTAGTTTACAGTAAACGAACTTACGTTTACATGACCGTTGTCAAAAGGTATATTCTTACGTGCAAAGTATTCATCGTTGAATCCGCTCACACGATTAAAGTAATGCATGAAGTCGTGATAGAATTCACTATTGGTATCATGCCATAGTTTGTAGTTTGTATCGATTACTGCTTTATGATAATGGAACACTTCCATCTCTTCCGTGTCAATGGCGTCAGCAATACAATCAAATGCTCCTGCGGTCCATTGCTCTACGCTCTGTGTAGGATTAGGATCAAGTGTTACCCATACCATACCTCCGTGCTTTACTTCGCAATGCAACTGTGGTTCAACAGTTACAATAGGTGCTCCTAGCGTACCACTAGGACTGTTTATGCCATAGTTACGATATGCTCTTACGCCATTGCCTGTGTTATATGCAATTACATTTACACCTGCTATTTGTGTTGTTCGATAGTCTAATTCGTTATACATTTCTGAGATATGACACATGGGTACCCACACCTTACTAAAGATGTGTTCTTGTTCCTGTGCAAATATCTCTGGGCTATTATAAGCTGAACTGCTAATTGATTCTACGTTTGGTTGTGCTAACCAACTCTTATGATTGCGTGGTGGCATATGTACTCTCCTTACATGCTATATTTAATTTATTATAGCATATAAAAAGAGCGTTGTCTAATAGACAATGTCTATTAGGTTATAGTTGGCTCTGGGGGAAGGATTCGAACCTCCACGGTAAATACTTTGCGAGCTATTACCACACGTTAAACAGACGTGCATGTCTACCATTTCATCACCCCAGATCATTCTTATATCTTGTTGATCTTTTCTAGTGCAGGTATCATTCGTGTAATACCAATACCTCCACCTACTCTTTGAAAAAAGTCAAACTCTAAAAACTTTTCAAGCTCTGCTACTACACGTTCTTTACCAAATAATTTAAACAACAGCTCCGAGTAAGCTCCGTCTGTAATTGTATGGAATGTATCTCTCATCATATCAATATCACATGAGCGTTCTGCTGAGCCAATAGTTTCCATACCACCTAGTATGACATCAATCTTTTTACTTGTTCCGCCGCCATCGTTTCTACTCATATTCCAAAACGGTGATGTCATCTCTGGAAAGTCTGTAATCATTGTTTGACCAAAGTCTGCCGCCATCTTTAGTTCATGTTCAGCATCCATCTCGTTGATCCAATCAACTCCGTAATGCTCTTGCCAATCTCTATAAGTCTTTTCTGTAATGTTACCAAAGCCTAAGTATTCACATAGTTCATACTCCATTGCTTTAAGATCATTTATGTCGCCTGGCATTTCAAATTCAAACATTGGAAATATAATGTCATGTCTACCTGGGATTGCATTTGGTTCTTGTCTATAGGACGTTGAGACACAAAAAAACCCCTTACTATCGGGGCTACTTAATAATTCATGTTCTAGCCACATCTGGCCTGTTTGCGGTAACGGCCAAACTTGGCCTGCATAGTTGTATACTGCTACGTTAAATGGATCTTCGCATGCGGCAAGTATTGATAGTCTGTTCTGTGTATGGACTTCTAGAAATCCTTTGTCCAAAAAAAATGACCTTAAAAGGCCAACTGTTTCGGTAAATTTACGTGGGTTTATTAGTTGCGTCATTTCTTTTCCTTTTTTCAACCTAAAAAAAATTTGCTCAAAAAAAATTGAGCGTTTTTGTTCGTCGAGTTATTTATCCAAGTCACACAAAAAACATTTTAAAAAGAATAATTTATAAGAAGGTAACTAAATTATCTTTTGTAGGTTTTTGTCTTCTAGTAAAATGTTTTTCTTTTGGAAATGACTGCGGCAGATTTTTAGGCATACGTCCTTTCCATTCATCATCTTTGTGTACCCAATGTATAACTGTTTCTTTTTCTTGTGTATCAAGTTTAGCATAACCTATACCTAATGCTAAACATAGTTCAACAACACCTTCTCCTAATATTGTATCATGCCAATTTGTACTATGACATCTTGCATAACCAGTTCGTAAGCCCTGCTCTTCTGCTGATAAACATGCAAAGCTGGCGCTTACTGCTACGTCCATTAGTATTTGTTCTTTTTGTCCTCGACTAATTTCACCACTAAAGTTCCATGCTTCTTCGGCGCCTTTTATTGCATCTAACGTTGCTTCATCAGTATTTGTGTTATTATCTTCTACTGATGATTGGTGTCTTCTTGACCATAACAACAATATTGGAGCTAGATATTGGCCATTATATCTTTTTTTAGTACTATCTTGATGTTCTTGTGGTGTTTGTTTTCCGCCCACAACCCAAGTGTCATTCCAAAATAAATTTTGTTTAAATTTAGTTGCTTCAAGTGAGTTTGTTAAAACGTGTAATTGATATGGATATATTGAATTCTTACTAGGAGCACCGATAGCACAATCTATTATATAATCTATTTTATGTTTTTCTATTGGAGTGTCCAACCAATGATAGCATGTAGATCTTTGGTCTATTAGATCTTTTAACATACAAAAAAAGTATAAAAAAGAATTGTTAGGACGACACCTTTTGCAAATGCTAACCAAGCTATGCCATACCAGCCTATACCTAGTTTATCAGACCACCATTCTACATATCTTTTATGCCGTTCGATCATTACTCTGTCCAAGGCCTTCCAGTAACAAGTCCGCCACTGTTTGCATTATCAACTAATGCACCTGTATTACTACTAGCGTTATATCTTGTTGGCAATTGACCAATAGTTAGAGTATTCCTTGCTCTATATGCAACTGCACTTGTATTTGTACTTCCACTTACATCTCCGTTTGCCGCTACAGTCTTGCCTTCACGCTTTGCTGTAGCCTTTGCAAGTTTAGTATCTTGCCTAGTTCGCTTTAATGTTAGTGTTGATATACCATTAGCCGCCATCTATTTGCTCCTCAACTGGTGTTTCGTATCTTGGGTGGTTACAGACTACTATCTCTATAGGATTGTTATCACCATCTCTAAACTCTTCAATAAGTCTACCTTCGTGTTGCCTACCGCAATTCAAACATACATTCATATTGTATTTACCTGATAAGTAAGAGTATGCAATTTATATCAGAAAACTTTTGGAAAACTTATAGACGCACAGTTTATTTTGATCCAATTAATGCCTGCTATATAAAACACTTTCATTACCTTAACCAAGACTGGTATACCGATCATGTTAAAATAGTCAATAAATATTTTCCTGGATACATCCTAAATAATAAATTTAATACTGCAAAGAACCGAATGGAATTTAAATATAAAGCAATTGAAGGACAAACATTTAATGATGCCCGTTATAGTTATACCTATGAACAAATAAACTCAGTATTTGAATATTGCATCAGAGATATAGAGAGAACTTGGCCATATAAATTAAATGACTGGGCATTGAGTAACATAATAATAACCCCGAATAATCATGTAAAATATGTAGATCTTGATACATTTCATGATCCAACTGAATTGCCATCAAAAATAAAAACAGTAAAACAAATAAAAAAAGACTTCGAGGGGGGTTTTCAAAAAACTGATTGGAAGAAATTTGTTATGTGGAGGAAACATAATACATGTCAAAAATTATTACAGCAATATGGAATTATTTTGTAGAATGGTGTAAAGACTATCAAGCATTTCAACGAGAAATGAATGAAATGGGAATATTTAATATTCCCCACTTATTTGGTGTAGCCACATATATTGATAAAGAGAGTTTTGACCGGATAAGTAAAAATAATGATAGATCTTACGATATTCCAAAAAACAATAGACACCTTAAAGACTGAAGGCAAGTACCGCGTCTTTAACGACATAGTTCGTGAAGCAGGAGACTTTCCTAAGTCTATATGGTATGGACCGTATAATATTAAGAACATTGTAAACTGGTGTAGCAATGACTACCTCGGTATGGGGCAACATAAAGTTGTTACTGATGCAATGCATACTGCCCTTGACCAAACAGGTAGCGGCTCGGGTGGAACAAGAAACATTGGTGGCACTAGCCATTACCATGTAGCATTGGAGAACGAACTTGCCCGTTTGCATAGCAACGGAGCGGCTTTACTCTATACAAGTGCATATGTGGCCAATGAGTGGACACTCATAGCATTAAGCAAGATCATTCCCAACATTGTCTTTTTAAGTGATTCAAGTAATCACGCCTCGATAATCACAGGTATAAAAAATAGTGGTGCTGAAAAGATTATTTGGAAGCACAATGATATGATGGACCTTGAGGAGAAACTAGTAGAAGCCGCTGACAGAAAAATGATACCTTGTATTGTTTTCGAATCTGTGTATAGCATGGAAGGCGATGTATCTCCTATTTCTCAAGTCTGCGACCTTGCTGAAAAGTACAAGGCGATAACCTATATTGACGAAGTGCATGCAGTTGGTATGTACGGGGAAACTGGCGCAGGATACTGCGAGAAGATTGGGGAGAAACGTATTGACGTAATCAATGGTACTTTAGGCAAGGCATATGGAGTACAAGGCGGTTATGTTTCCGGCGACGAATTGGTCATAGATGCAATTCGAAGCATAGCAAGTGGATTTATATTCACAACTAGTACGAGCCCGGTTATTTGTGCTGGTGCCTTAGCCTCTATAAAATATCTAAAAGATCATAATGAATTACGAGTACAACATCAAGAACGTGCGGCTAAACTTAAAGCTATGTTGGCTGAAGTTAACATAGAAGTTCATAAGGATAGCTGTACGCATATCGTTCCAGTTATGGTTCGCGATGCAAAACTTTGCAAACGTATGAGTGACATGCTGTTAGAAGATTATAATATCTATATACAGCCTATTAATTACCCTACGGTTGCAGTCGGACAAGAGCGTTTACGCATCGCGCCTACTCCGCTACATTCAGATGCGATGATGCACGATCTAGTTGACTCTTTACGAAAAGTATTCAAAAGAGTCAAAGAAGGTTGTGTTTAAACGGAGTTAATTTATGCAAAAAATAAAAAAGTACATATGGCTCAGCCTAGGATTTCTAAGTCTAGGCATGGCATATATTGGAGTTGTTGTTCCTGGCATTCCATTTTCAATCTTCTTAGTGTTTGCGGCCTACTGTTTTGCAAAGAGCAGTAAACGTATGCATGACTGGATATACAATCACAAATACTTTGGACCGTTCCTAACTAATTGGGTACAGAAAAGAGTATTCCCTACCAAAGGCAAGTATGCGATGATTATTGTAATGTCATCCTCGTTAGCATTCCTTTGGTTTACATCTGAGAATATTAAAGCTGTTATGTGGAGCGGAGGCTTTATGGCATTAGTTGCTATATGGGCTTGGCGTTATCCAGGAAGCACTATAGAATGGGAACGTAGATCAGACGAAGGCAAGAAAATCGGATGGTTTAAGTAAATACTCTAAAGGAGACTTCAAATGTGCCAAGTCAGTACTCAAATAGTCCAACCTCCAGTAGTAGATGATAACTTCTTCTGGATACCATTAGAAAAGACATTGCAGGTTAAAGAACAGCCTGCAATGTCAATACAATCACCCTCAGTATTAATAGTAACACATCGAAGATCATTTGAGCATTACAGATTTGTATGTAAGAGAGATGTTACTGTTCTGTGTGTTGGTCAACGTACAAAAGATTATTTAAACCAGCAAGGATTTGATGATGTAGTTTATCACAAGTCTGCAGAAAGCATAACACTACTTGATCGATATAACTATTATTGGTTACACGGAGATAAGTATAAGGTTGACTTTCGTAGGGATGGTGACAGATATAGAGAAAACGTAGTATCTATTAAAACTTATACAACACAAACCTTAATAGAAAATGTATGCTATATAACAAAGGCTACACCAAATACAATTAGTGTATACTCACAGGGCCAATATAACCTTATTGAAAACTCTGGGTACATTCCAGACTTGTTAAGGGTAGTTCCAAGTGTTAAGATGAAACAACCTAAACAATGGAAACAGGTTGAAGTATTCAATCCTGCTTAGGCCCCGCTGTTACAGATAAGCACTCCAACTAGGATGTGCAATTTGCATATCTAATTGCTTACGTTTATTCACTAGCTCATAATAATCAGGAGCGTATGGAGATTTAATTGGCTTCATGTGTGTCTTGTTACCTTTAGTAGTATTACACGGACCACATGCGGCTACAATGTTATTCCATTGGGTTTTGCCGCCTAGCGATAACGGAACAACATGATCTAGAGTTAAGTTATTTTTTGTGTAAGGAGTATTACAATACTGACAAGTGTACAAGTCTCGCACATAAAGATTGTTCTTAGAGAATCTAGGCTTCTGCCGCCGACGTTGCATTTGTTTTAGCATCATTACTGCCGGTACTTTAGTTTCCCAACTTGAACTGCGTACAATCCAATCATCATACCAATCAAGGACTGTTACTTTCTCTAACCAAAGGTATGTAATTGCTTCTTTCCATTGAATTGCACTCAATGGCAAATATGATACAGGTTGAGCATCTGCATTAAGTAGTAGCACCTGACCCAATATTCAGTCCTCTTCTATTACTGTTTAAATCTATTTATTAAAGTTTTTCTTTTGGAGCTGTGTATGGTTTAAACTTTGTTCCGCTAGTTACTAAGCAACCTGTACCGTCCGGAAAGACTCCAATAATACTCCAACTTCCGGATTCGATATTCAAAGTCAATAACATCTCAGCCCTATGAAACATTCCTTTTGTTGCTTCTCTCAAAAGCAAATCTCCAGACCCAAGTATTTCTTCTCCATGCTTCTTCATAACTATATCAAAAACTTTTTGCTTATCTGCATCGCATTGGATAGTAGACATAAGTTGTCTACTTGTAGGAGATGTAGTTGTTTCTTGTGCGACTATAGGTGTTGATAACATACCTATCACCATCCCGGTAAGCATTGTTGAACTAATTTTTGATAGCATAAACTTTTCCTTTGTTAGTTAAAAAACTGGTTTATCATTTGAGATGAACTAAGCTGTAATGCTTTGTGCCATTGTTCTTCCCCATCATACTCAAACATTATAGCATCAGTAGGCTTTAATGTCAACCATCCTTTGTTTGGTTTATAAGGAGAATGTCCATTTACTTCTGCATTTAATTGCCCAGGGGCCCATCCACAGATGCCACTTGCCATTCTCCAAGCCGCTGGCACATTACCTGTTGACATTTTTTCAATCATAAAGTCATCGCTTGTAACATTATAATTGCCTGCTGGGGTTGTATTAGAACTATACCACTCTGCGGTATGGAGCATAGATACTGCACGTTCATGAACAGGTCCACCTTTGTAGATAGTCTCGGTAGTGTCAAATTCAAATCCGTTGGATTGGAATACCTTACTTACAGGAAACTGACTAGACTTATTAAGTATAATACCTTGACTTCCGTTTGAAGTATCTTCGCAAACATAAATGACACTATTTTTAAAGAAAGAAGAATTAAGTTTAGGGTGGGCTACTAGAAGCATTCCAGTGTAGTTCATGCTCAACTCCAGTCGGGGATTGGTCCACCGTATTTCTTTCCTTTGATCTTTGCTCCTCCCATTTTTACTCGTTTCTTTCCGAGCTTATGAGATTTCTTACCTTCTCTGGAACGATAGCCTTGCGACTTACATGAAGCTAGGGCACTTGCCCCAATTGCTGAATTGGACTTAGAAGACTTGCAAAGTTTACTCGTTGCTTTCCATTCTTCAATGTCTGCTTCTGTTTCTAATAGATCTTCTACTTTCATAAAAGTATTTATCAACGATACCGATCAGCCGGATTACTATAGGCCCCGCTGTTGTGGTTAGCCCTATCGTCACAGAGTCGAAATGTTAATGCCTCACGAGGACCTTTGGTCGTATTTAAGGAGACTGTTCCTGACTTTTCGTGAAATTCAATCTTCGTTATCTGTGCAGGTTGATTGTTCTGACCCACGAGGATGGTTTGACCTAACTCTAAGTTAAGGCTAAGATTCTTTAATGTCATTGGAGTTCTCCTATATTGGACTTAAGATGCTAAACAATTTACTGTCTGCCGTAAATATTTATCTTACCAAAACCTCTTGACATCTAACAAAAGACATATTATAATGTAGAAATAGTTAGAAACTTAACGGAGAAAGATTATGACAACTTATTTGAGTTTATTAGGAGCGGCACTTATTATTAACACCGTTTCTGTTATTATTACAGGTGAACCATTTATGATTAGTATAGGTTAACCTAATATGAAATATTTAATCCTAGTTATTGCAGTAATGTGTCTTAATGCCTGTTCAAGCTCAATGAGTTCAATACCTGAATGGGTTGGAGATCAGAATCCTAATAGATATGGATATAAATCTTATGATCCGTGTTTCAGATGCGGAGAAAGTTGGATCTTTTTGAAAAATGCTCCTGCTGGACCAAACGATCAAGCCAAATTAGGGCGTCACGGTAACTAGGATCTCTTTCCAAAATACCAAAATAAAAATTAAATAAAATTACCAAAAGTGGTTGACATTCTTTGCGATTGATCGTATACTGTATAGACAATAAGGAAACAAATAGAGGGCTACCAATGGAAAATACTTACTGGTCACAGAATGGCAAATATCAAGCAGAATATAATCGCCTTGTAGGACTTATGCCTGCTGTCGGAGATGCAGAAACAGTCGCAGGCGAAATGATTAGAAGTGTCAGCAGACTTGGACATGAACTTTATAACAACGGAATGGGAAATAACTCATCCGGAGCAGTCAACTTTTTATGGGCTCGGAGTGCTATCGATAGCAAGACGCATGAAGCAATCCACCCAATGACAATGGGTCGTATCTATAACGGCAACTATAATGGAGACTCATTGCAAGTGGCAATTGAATCTGCCATAGATCAAACCATACGTTATATACTAGACAATCCTACTGTAGAGATTGCCCCTAACAAGGAATCAATGTTTGATCACTCAGACGAAGATGAACATTATTGTGAAGAGTGCGATGATATTGCAGACGGTAGTTGGGGTAGCCACTGCCAATCATGTGAAGATCATATTGAAGAAGTAAATGAAGAAGAAGAGGAGTATTCTTAATGACCCAATTGACAGCAATAGACGATGGATTCGTCAACGAACAAGAAATAATTGTAGGCACAGACAGCCGAGGTTATGAGCTTTCCAGTTTTGTTTTGGCTGAAAGGCTGACACAGATGGACTGCCATGATATGGTTGTCAATGCCCAATATAAAGACTATTCATATATAGGCGAAATATTAGGTAGAGGATTTAGAGGATACCATAATATGTCGCCAGGTGAATTATGGGCTGAGTTCAAAGAAAAAGAAGATGATTTCTATGAGCTTTTTGATTTGAGAAATCTACCTTACCTGTTTGATGAAGAACCGGCAAGTCCACAATTACCAAAAGTATAACCAACTAGAGATGGAGATGTAATGAGAGACGAAGTAACGAGTGAAGACAAAAAGGCAATGGAAGAATGGATTGCAAAAGGAAATAAGGTAACTATATGTCCGCCGATGGCAAGGTCTGATCCAGATGATGTTGGTTATACTTGGGGTAAGAAAAAGAAGGCCGGTGCTCCAAAAAAGGTTGACAAAGCCAAGAAGTGACCGTATACTGTAAGAACAATAAGGCAACAAATTAGGCAAAGAGGGAAAATTAAATGGCATATGTATCACAGGCAGATAAGGCAAAATTAGCACCACAGATTAAGAAGGTGCTTTCCAAGTACGGCATGAAAGGTTCTATTTCAATCCGTCATCATTCTTCATTAGTAGTGACACTCCAAAGCGGAGCAATTGACTTCAAAGATTATACCCACGGTGATGGTTACATCCAAGTCAATACTTACTGGATTGACGATCACTACCAAGGCAAAGCCAAAGCCTTCCTAACAGAACTGTTGGCCGCAATGAAAGGTCCTAACTATTTCTGTGAAGATGATATTCAATCAGATTATTTTAGTCGTTCACATTATACAGATATCAACGTAGGACGTTGGAACAAGCCCTACTTCCTACAAAAGACTGCTAAGAAGGCGTCTAAGAAGCCCGTACAACGGTCTAAGACCAAGTCTATTCCTATGATGCCACATTTTACAGTGAGCGATTCAAATGAAACTGCTGAAAATTTAGCTCGTATGAATGAAGACCAATTGAATAGTTTCGTTGATAGTTTGATGAATCGTTACCCTAATTTAGGTGAAGGCATCATGTCTAAGATTGGTTATGTAATGTTAGAAAAAGAAGGAGGATTTTAATGATAAAGGCAATAATGTTTATGATTATAGGAGCCTGCGGTGCTTACCTATATATGAATCCAGGCGATGTCGACGGGATGACTGACATGGTCAAAGAAGGAGTAAATAAGGGAGCAACGGTAATTCAGGAGGCAACGAAATGATTGATATCTTAGATATCGAAGTTGGCAAACCTTACGCCTGTAAATTTAAGGTAGAGACAATGCTAGATACCTATGGTAGACCTCCGGGGTTAAGTGATACTCCGTTGGCAGGTCCCGGAATGTATGAAGGCATTGGTGTAATCCAAGTTAGAGATACTACCAGCGAACACGTTCAGTTGAAGGACGAAAAGAGCGGGAAAGAGTTCATTGTTCCATTCAAACAGATATGGGATATTGATACTGCTGAGTTCGCCGATGATTGAGCTATGGTTACTTGGTGCCTATATCATAGGAACCTTATTCGGAATATGGGTTGGTTATCATAGAGGAATCTATAAAGCAACCGAGAGCACCATCGATCAGCTTATTGCAGGTGGTTACATAAAAACAAAAGGCGATGAGATCTTAAAATATAATGACAATCTCTAATCCTAAAATTGAAGCCTTAAATGAGGTATTGAACGAAAGGCTTGCAACCCTAAAAGATATGCAAACCAAAAACGTAAAGTTTCAGCGTCAGCAAGGAACCAAAGAAGATATCTACAGACTCAAACGAGAAATATCTGAATTAAAAAATGCCAAAACAGGTTGACTTCTACTTCACTTGATTGTATATTATAAAAGTAATTAGAAATTAGGAGGGCTCAATGGCTTATTATACTCACACTGAAAACCCAATAGGTTCTTTCGTAGAGAAATCTGTAGGTAACACCTTTGAGTTCTCAGTGAACACTCACGAGTTCAACCAAGAATATCCACACTTGATATGGGTAGGTGATACAATAGGTTGGCCTTACCGTTATGGCGAAGTCAAAAAGACTGTAGTCTATATGGTTACAGATGAAGACGAGAACGGACTCACTGTTGAGAAATGGAATATAAAGCAGAGGAGAGATTATGTCATTCATGACTGATAAAGCCAGAGTCTTTGCAACGGCGGCTCACATGGCAGTTGGCCAAAAGAGAAAGCATACCGGCGAAGATTATATAGTCCACCCGGTTGCGGTTGCTGAAACTGTTTTAGGAACAAGGTACTCTGATGATACCTACATTGCGGCGGCTTTCTTGCACGATGTGGTAGAAGACACTCATGTCACTTTAGAACAAATTAAAGACCAATTCGGACAGGCAGTACATGATGTCGTCCAGGCGTTGACTGATGTTCCATTCATTGAGAACGGTGCGAACAGAAAGGCAAGAAAGGCAATAGATAGAGATAGGTTGGCAAAGGCCGATGCAGGTACCCAGACTATTAAGGTTGCAGACTTGATCGATAACACTAAGACTATCGTTGAGTTTGACCCAAATTTTGCCGTCGTCTACTTGGCAGAAAAGGCATTGTTATTGAATGTCTTAACCAAAGCTGACCCAACCTTGTTATCAATCGCAAGGGAACAGGTATATGGCTAAGAATAGACGACCTCAGGCCCCAAAGGCAAGAAACTTTGCGGCCAAGGCGGTAAGGGATCCAAACGGTTCCTTCCGCCCGAAATTTATCAAAAATAAGCTCAAAATAAAAAGACCTAAGTATCCAATAAAGGTTGACAATACTGAAGAATGATCGTATACTGTTTATATAATTAAAAACTAGGAGGGCTAAATGAGAAAATATATTGAAATAGGAACTAAGGTTGACAGCAATCATGGTATGGCTAAGATAACAGGTATCGAACTTTGTCAAAATGGTGAGAAATATGGTATCGATGTTGATAAGATTTTCACAGACGAGAAAGACAGATGCGTCTTTGATTTAGATAACGGTCACTGGGCATATGGTTACCAGGTTCAAGCAATATAACCAAAATAGGTTGACAATAGTTCTATTAGGTGCTATTGTCTTAATATAAGTTAAACAAATGAGGTAAAAAATGGCTACTAGAAGTGCAATCGCAATGAAAACTCCAGAAGGTAAGATCAAAGCAATTTATTGTCACTGGGACGGATATGTGGATCACAATGGTAAGATCCTAATCAATAGTTATACTGATTTAGATAAAGTAAAGAACCTAATTGATTTAGGTGACCTATCTTGTCTACGATCAGAGATTGGTGAAAAGCATAACTTTGACGCCAAATACGGTGACGAACCTGAACTACCATTGACTGACGAATGGTGCTTGGCTTATCATAGAGATCGAGGCGAAGAATGGTCAGGTACCTCTCCGCAGATAATGGATGATGCTGTCGCTTTCGTAGATGCCTTTGATGGTAGCTCTTGTGAATATTTTTATCTATTCGATGGACGTGATTGGCTAGTATCAAACGGCACAAAAGACGAGAACGGCTTTCCAATCTTTGATTTTGTAGAAGTGGAATTACTAAAAGAGATCACAGGATGAAGATGATTGGTAGATTTGTCTCCGCTCTACCTATTTGGGTATCAGCGGCGGCACTCTGCATCATTGCTTGGAAGATGATGGAAATGGAAAAAGAACATTCTCTTATGCTCAATTATATTGATTCCCTTCATGTCCAAACCGAACAGCTCGTTATTGAACTAGATGAGCTTAGGTCAGACATGGTAGAGCAGAAATTAATTGAAGGCATGGTTAAAAAATAATTCCAAAAGAGGTTGACACTATAGCATTCAGGTGCTATAGTATAAACATAATTAGAAACAACGACATGGAGGGCTATATGTCAGAAGATACTTTCATCCAAGAACGCAATCATTACGATAACCTAAAAGAAGAGTTAGGTTATGAAACTGTATTTGATCTAGACGTAGGCATCAAGTCCTTAGATTTCAAAATTTTCACAGACAAGCCTAGAACAGTCAAGTATAAAATTATTGACAGAATGGGCTATTCCTTTGATGACGTTGATTGGGTGACTTTCAATGCCGTTGCCAAAGACGGTACTTTAGGTGCTCTTTGGGCCGCGGCAGAGGATTGCTTTCAACAAGCCAAAGAGAACAACGGCGACTGGCATTACTTTATCGAAGACTTTGATATGCAAGACGACGGTACATTAGAATTGGTAACAGGGAGCTAGAATATGAAATTTCAAGATTTAAAAATGGTTGAGATCCGTAACGGCCACTTTCAGGCAACCGAACAGTTCGGCCAATATCAATTGAGTGTGGTATTGCTCCCTGGAGCAACCAAATATGAAGTCGCAATATTTGACGATGATATGTTCGTTCAATTGCCGGGGATTCATCCTAGCTACGGTGATGATTGGGGTGATGATGTTATCCCAGGCCTAATGCCAGAAGATGTCAGCGTCATCATGAACAAACTAGAAACCTTACAAGGTCCACCAAAACAGGTTGACATTTAACAAGAACGGCCGTATACTGTAAGAACAATAAGGCAACAGAGGGAAATATAATATGTCAAATTTAGTTACTCAAGCAAGTGAATTGATCTACAAAATGGATGCAGATCAAGTTGATCAGATCATTGAAGCAATCAAGCTCAAAAGAACACACCTAGCGAAAACGGTTGCACGTTCAATCGTTGTAGGCGATATTGTATCGTTCAACGGCAGACGTGGTCAAACTGTATCCGGTAAGGTTACAAAGGTCAATCAAAAGACTGTGGTCGTACGTGATTCAAATACACAGGTCCAATGGAAGGTAACGGCTTCCATGCTAACCAAGTTAGGCATTGGAGCCTAACGTGGGACCGTACTCCGAGGAGAAGCAATATCAAAGAGCAGAAGCTATCAAGTTTCTGCTCGAGTCTAATCCTGATATTGATCCTCTCTACAGAGCGATATGGGAAAAGCATCTTTTGAATCTAGCTCATAATGAAACCACATATAATTATAGAGTGAAGAATATCTATTCAAATATGATGAGAGGTCCAGTGGTGAATTGGGATGGCTAAGTTCAAACAATCTTATATGAAGCCATCATTCAAATGTGATATGAGCTTCTTCGAAGGTCTGACATGGAACGAGCCCAACTCTAAAGGTACCGATACCTATGACATTACATTAGAAGCCAAAGGCTTCACTTGTGACTGTCCAGGCTTTACTTTTAGGGGTAGGTGTAAACATACCAAGATCGTTGACAGTAGACTCAAAAGAGCTATTGAAGGTGATGTTCCTCAATATAATTTTGCCTAGAAAATCTTCCAAAAGTGGTTGACAAACTCTATTATAGATCGTATACTGTATAGACAATAAGGAAACAAATAGAGGGCAAGATATGTTTTACATTTACGAAAAGACTTCAACTTATATTATTGGAAAGCCAGACTATAACGGAGTGGCTCGTCCAGATCACAGACAATACTATAAAACAATGCCTGCGGCTAAGGCAGGATTGACTAGGATTAAAAAGGCAGANAACTTATTGCCTACAGATCCAAACTATGCAGAATTCCGTTATGCAATAGCAGAAGCAGATATGTTTCATAGTAAGATCGAAAAGCAGGTCAAAAAGAAGAACATGATGAACGGTAAAGAGTTTATGGAGTCTGCAAATACTCCTTATTATTGTTCACCATCAA
>JGI24005J15628_10000229_pt1 | contig 34694 bp, 28 predicted proteins | sample LinPmetageLP40_FD_15628 | JGI IMG/M metagenome (IMG submission 15628)
CTGGCACAGCACTTAAATTATGAGAAACCGTTAGTGTACTACCAGATGACATTACTAAATCACTAGAAATAAATCTTGTTGCTGTACCTCCAGTACTTAAAGATCCATTCGCTGTTCCATCCGAAGGAGTTGTTACAGCACCTGAATTACTGACATTATCTATTGCATTTTTTACTCGCAGAGGAGTCATAACTTTTGTATTGTTTGTTCCTGTAGTTGCTTCAGATGCAGATGCAAGCATACTACCTGAGACTGTAGCACCAGAAATTGCACCCGAAAATGTACCGGTTGAACCTGAAATTGCACTACCGTTAATATTACCAAAAGTAACTGCAGAACTAGTGCCTACAGCTTGACCAATTGAGATTGTACTACCTACAATATTAACACCAGCTCCTGCAGTTAGTGATGCGGCTCCGCTTCTTACTGCATTTGCTTGTGTTTCACTAATTGTAAGTGTAAATTTACCAGTTGCAGGATCAATATTGATACTACTATCGCCTTCAAGAGAAGTCCAAACTCTAGCAGAATCGAAAAATAAATTAGTTGAACCTTCAGTTAAATTATCTGAAGTAACACTTGCTAATTGAGAAGCCGAGATTGTACCACTCAAGCTTCCTACTGGAGGCAAATAAGCTGCAGCAACAATTCCTGATGTTATTTTTGTTCCTGCTAAACCTGGTATTCTTTGAGTATTAAATGTTCCTGTTGTTACATCGCCACAATCTAAATTTGAAACATCTCCTGCGTCGATGGGATCAACTTGAAACGCAAATATTCCTGTATTTGAATCATATGATGGTGTAATATATGTTCCAGATCCATTCTTAACTAAAGAAAATTTACTTCTAGTAACATCATCTCCAACTTTAGCCTCAATTTCGTTCATAGCTTGAACTAAATCAGTTTTAATTGTAGTAGTAAGGTTGTCGGGTTCACCTACATAGTTGGATAAACTATTACTCTTATTTCTCCAACTTTCAATAGTATCTGTTAAATTTACTGTTTGTTTTCTAGCCATGTGATCATCTTTACAATGTTGCAGTTATCTTTATTTATAACTTTTCTAAAGCCAATTTAAATTCATCTTCATAATATTTTCTAACATCTGGTACCATACCGTTCATTTCAATAGGAAATTTTATTTTTTTGATTATATTATCATAAGTTTTGATATCTAAAGAATATTGAACAAAGTGAGGATCATTATCTGCAAGCAACATTTCGTCATTCAGCACTTCCCAAAAGTTTTCGTCAAAATCTTCGCTCAACCAATATGCATAACATATAGCAACAAAGTAAGATTTAGCTGGATATATCCATTCATCTACATGTTCATTAAAATGTTTTACCGCCCAATTAACGATATCATTTTCAACCCAAGTTATATTTACTCTATTCAAATCATCTGAATGATGTTTATGAAGTAAATGATAAACTTGGCTCGCCACTCTCCAATCTTTCATACCAGTCCAATAGTCCTTTATATCCGTTACAGCCATTATCTAAATCCTTCACATATCTGTAATGTTCGGTAAGGCATTTACCAAAATATTTACAAGACGCACATATAGGACTTACCATTTCTTTCTTTTCTCTATCTGCCCAATCTAAGTAAGATTGAAAAGAATCCAATTCTTTAAAGTATTCTCTATCGTGAACATCAAACTCCAACACTCCAAACTTACCGTTAGGAGTAATGTAAACATGATCATCCGAAAATGCATTGTAAAGTCCATTGTAAGACTCCTCTATTTTATCACCATTGACAAATTGAAAATTCATCTTTTCTTCTAGTTCTAACCATTGAATAACAAAGTTTTCAAAGTCTTTGTGCGTCACAGTAAAAGCGTTTGCTTGGTTAATTGAGTATGGCTTTATCTCTACAGATTTAACCGAACCGCACATATTTAATAGATTTATCATCTCAGCTACATTCATACTAAGAACTTTTGGTGAAGCTAAAATTAAAACTGCTATGGGTACTCGACTCATCAACATATTCTGAAAAACTAGATTCGATTTCTCTCTTGCTTCAAAATCATAAGATACCGACAGATAAACATCATCATCAAAAAAGCCATCATGCATCATGGAATAGTTTGTGTTTATATTAATTGTACCAGAGTAATATTTCCTAATAACTTCTTTAAGACCATAAAAATAGGACTTTTTCATTGCACCAACTTCGCCGCCATATAAGTCAATATGTTCAATATTATGTACTTGAGATAGTAATTCGTCTAGTTTATTGAACGAAATTTGTTTCTGGTTACCTAATTGCTCTGGTGTTAGATAGCAAAAGTCGCATCTAAAATTGCAGAAGTATGTCGGGTTTATTGATACAATCATTACTTGTAAGGAAAGGTAATATTCATTACTACTGCCAGTCTATCTTCGTCACCATTATATGGAGTTACTTCGTGCCAAACATGCGCGGGTACAATAATAATAGAATGTTTTTCAGTATCAATTGGCATTTTACTTTTGGGTTTTGTTCTTATGACTTGATTGAAAGCAGGATCATGAAGAATAAGTTTACCACCGTCTTTATCATTATCAACATCGTCAAGATAAAAGACTGCAACTAAAGATGCTCCACTATGACAATGTAAGCCTTTATAATCACCTTTACGCATAAAAGGCAGTCTACCTGTGGTTTCTTCCATACAATCTATAATTTCTTCAAACGTGATTGTATCATCATATTCTTTTGCTAAAATATGAAATGATTGAGCAAAAAAATTGTACAACTCTTTAATTTCTTTATATGTTTTAATGTTATCATATGTAAATACTGGAATATGCACACCATCATCACCCGCATCTTGAAATGAAATTCCTTTCATCGCAACGTGGTTTCTGAATATTGCTTGACATGTTGCATTTAATGAAGATGCATCTTTATCATTCATCGGCATTTTGGCATGAAACATTTTTACTGGAAATATAGTTCTTATCATGCTATTTCCCTTTCGTCTATGTAGGGGGTTACGGCTGTCTCTAATCTATTTAGAGCAATTATATCATTTGCCATTGATTTCATGTGTTGACAATGATCTTCTACCATGTTATGTTCTTTTAAGTCTTTAATAGTTTTCTTACATCCATTGCATATCTCGTACATTGGACAAGTAAAGCAAGCTTTTTTCATACTCATTAAATTAATATCTTCTGCCAGAGGTGTTGCAAAACCTCCCTTCATTTCATAATCAAAATCGATTGGCTTGTCAAGATCGTCACCAAATGCACCACAAGAATAGTAATCACCTTCAGGCTGAATTGTTCTAATATGACTATCGCAATTTCTAGCTTGTGGACATATAGTTGCACCACCTCTTAATCGATTTAACATTTGCTGAGTATTATGTTCCCAATCACTAAGACCTGCTTTCCAAATTTGCACATAACGTTCATATATCTTTGATAGTCTGTAAGGTGCAGATTGTGATCCTGACGCCATTGCATAATTTACTTTACAGACAACATCCATTTTCTTTGCTAGTTCAACAGTCTGTAATACAGTATCCTCATTGTCATCAACAATAACGGCAATGAAAGAGGGTCTATATCCCACATGCTCAAGCATTACATCAGAACATTTCCAAAAATCTTCTTCAGTAAACTCGCTATAATCACCTTTCAGTCTACCTCCACCATACTGAAATGATGTTGCAACTCCAACTCTAGAATGATTAAACAATTCTTTCCACTTTAAAGGCTTCATTAGAAATGGATACAAATTAGTTGTAAGTGATATGGTTGTAGGCATATCGTGCTTGTCAAGAAATTCTATTATTTTCCAATAGTAGTTTGGCTTCATCATTAATGGATCACCACCATTTACAATGATTGTTTTTGTCTCTGGAAATCTTTTGAGAAACTTAAATATTTTATTCAAATCAAGTGTAGCTGTATTATCTTCAAATGTAATTTTAGATGAAGAACAAAATGAACATTTAAAGTTACAAAGTTCTGTTGGTTTTATTATCAGGTCCATGGTGAGTTGTCAACTTTAAATCCAAAATTCATTGTAATTCTTTGTACCGAAGGATCTCTGAAATGTTCAACTCTATGCTCAAACTTTTCATCTTGACTGCCAATCAAAACGTCATACTTTTGTGGTAAATGAAAACATGTAATTCTATTGTTTTGTTCTGTATTACGAAACATAATTTCACCACCTGAAGTTTTATCCATATCAGTGAAATACAGCAAGAACATTATATTCGCACCTTCACAAAAGTCATTATGCCAGTGACATGATGTTTGTTCTGTGCCATTCCATAAATGATAGTATATCAATTCTTTCTTTTCTGAGTATGGTTTTAAATACTGATTAAATAGATAGTCACTTGTATGCAGCATTTTTTGTCGAAAGCCTAACAAATAGTAATTGAGAGGATAGTAATAATCTTTTCTATTGCCTATGCCTCTTAACCATTTAATTTTAGGTACAGTATCCTCAACGAACTGAAATGCAGTTCTATTTCTTTCAACCATAAAACCTTCATTCGGATCAAGTTTCATTTAAAATCTTTTCCATTATAAGAGGTTTAATTAGTATCTGTTGATTATTCAAAAAATCTTCTATTGCAATTTGTCTAAACTTACCGTCTATTTTTCTCACAGACTTAGGAGATGTATTAGGGTCAAGTATATCTTTTATTTGTAACATAATTCTTTTAAACTCTTTAAATTCTTTAACTACATTATAACATATTTTTGCAAACTTATCGGCATCTATGAGATGTTCTATTGGAGTATAAATATTTTTTAAGAACCAAATGCCAGCTTGATTCATGAACCACATTTCATACATATCTTCTACTGAAAAAGAATAACTTGATCGAATTGTTTTAAAATATGTTGTCTTATCTTTATATAAACTATGTCTGTTATCTATACCATCTTCGTCTACAATATCTGAGTAAACTTCTACGGTTTCAATCTTATATTTTTCTTTGTACTCTTTAGAGTTTAATTTACTATCAGGAAAAAACATATAGTCATGCCTAAAAGATGACCATCCACCCAAGTCATTTGAAGTCCACTGTCTAAAATTCCAGAGTAATTTAAACTCTTTATAAAAATCTTCTAGTGTTGATCCTGGCATAGCAAGGATTAATTCCATCGCAGGTGAAGGATATCCTTGAATTTGACATTTATATCTTATATGCTCACTCATAGCAATCTTATCTTGTTGAGATAAATCTACGCGATTTGCTATATCCATTGCTTCTTCATTTATAGATTGAATTGAAATTGTAGGCACTACAGCAACATATTTTTCTTGGTTTCTTTCTGTTGGTCGTTTTCCTATTATATCAAACCATTTATCTACAAGTATTTTTCGGCGCTCAAGGTCTTTATATTTGACTGTTGAAACATCTGTCAAATAAACATTTTTATTCCACGCATATTCAAAAAATTCTAAATCTCTTGCTTGAAACATACCAAAATTAGCATCCGTCAAATAAACATCTTTATGCCCTATTTTCTTAATTGCGTCAATATCTCGTTTTACAATATCAAGTTCTTTCTTATAGACTTTACCACCTATGCCACCGCCCCATTCACAAAAAACACACTGATAAGGACATCCCCGTGTAGTTTCAAAAGTTAAGAATGGCTCTAAGTTTTCTTTTATAGCATAATTGTGAGCCTTTGTCAATAGGTCAATGTGATCTTCATATATCGAATAATCTTGTTTTGCAATATTAAAAACAGTTTGTTTATCTGATCTTAACTCCCAACTAATGTTTTCAGCTACAATACCTTCCTCAAACCACATATTAATCATATCTTCAATAAAGACTTCGCCAGGTTTTGTGGGTTTACATATGTAGTCATACATCGTTCTAGTTTCAAGAAACTCTGGTTCATTTGTACCTATATGTGGACCACCTAGAACATTTATTATATTAGAATTTTTTTCTTTAAACAGTTTCGCAACATCATCACAAATTGTATAGTTCCATGCATAGCAACTGTATAATATAATATCTGCACTGCTTATTTCATCATAGACTTGATCATAATCAGTATAAACATTCCACTCAATTGGTGGTTCTAACCATTCTACATTTTCTGAATATTTTCCAAATCTATTGTAGTGGCTTTGAAACTGGAAATATGCAATATTGTTAGCAAGTGACCAATCAGCATGTGGTGGATTTATGAATGCAATTGTTAATTTACTCATAACATTTTTACTTTTTGTCTAAATCCATATGTAAGATCATCTTCACCAACCCTCAGAGGTTTAAATCCTTTTGTTTTCTTGACATAATTGAATGTCTCTTTGAACACACATTCTTCCATATCATTATGATCTCCAGGCATATCAGCTTTTACAAAGCATGTAAATGGACATTTTTCATAATATTCACATGCAAAGCAATCGTACTTTTTTAAAAAGCTTTCTACTATTTCTCCTGTTTCAAATGGTTTATCACCGGTTTTTTTATCTCGTTGATACGCTACGCCACAACAACCACCAGGTGATGAACCATCTGGAACAATAGTTATTGAATTTCCTCTGGTGCACATCATTGCGCCAGTCTGATTTAATGGATCGTGAAATGCGTCCATATTTTCACACTCAGGATAGTTATCTATCAAATATTTATTGAACGTTAATAACTCACTATCTTTAGGAATTAATTTTGAGTCTGCTTTAATTAGTGGTGATGGCATATAAGCATCAAAATCAACAGGAAAGTTTTTATACAAATAGTCAAAGGTGCTTTTATCATTGCTAGTTATAATTGTTTGTACATTTTGACTAGTTGTAACAATTGAAACATTTCTAATATAATTTTTAAAAGTCTCAACATTTTCCAAGAATATGTCTAGTTGATTTGTGTTAAACCTACCTCTTGGATCATAAGATGTTGAAAGCTTTATATCATGTTTCTTACAAAAGTCCATAACCTTATCTGAATTCTTTTTGTCAAACATGAAATTTGTAAGATAATTAAAATAAATTCTTTTGTCACCAATGTTAATCTTGGATCTGACTGAATCCATAAATTCATCATATATGTCTAAAAAGCCTTTTTCAATCCAAACATCTTCAAATAATTCTCCACCTAATAAGTGTAGTTTATAATCTTTTGACCTTGGGGAATTATTGATAAACTTAGCTACAGTATCACTTTTAGCAAGAATTTCTTCCCTACTAGCTCCTACCATCGAATCATGATCTTGTGGGCAAAATACGCATTTTAAATTGCAGTGTTCAAAAAATATCACAACAATTTCACTAGAGCGTGTTATTTTTTGTTCTATCAATTTATAGATAGAAAAATCTAATGGTGCTGGATTATCTGGCGCTAATGTCATATTAATGAAAACTCTCGTATTTTTTCAGGCTCATCAACTCTATTTAAAATGTGATTTATAAGATACTTATTTACAGTGTCAGAGGTATTTGAAAATATAGCATTACTAAAAATACTATCACTTTCATTTTTTCCTACATAAGCTTCATTAGCTAAAAACTCATGTAGTTCATCTTTTGTAAAACCCTTTTGTATATTTTTTATATGCCTTTTTAACATATCAAAATATTCTCTTGGTTGTTTGATACTTTCTATGTATTGCTCTAATGTCTCTATATCTTTACTTTTTATATTTTCAAATATTAAATTATGTCCATAAGCAGAAGGTTTTAAAACATACCTGGATCCAAAAATTCTACTACTCATAAAGAAATTTCCAATAGGACTATCATCTTCATATATGTCTTCCAAATTATCTAGCGTGTATATTTTTTTTAGTTTGGCGCACTGTGAAAATTTTATTTTATTAAATTCTGTCATAAATTCTATTTTTAATTCTACAAGATATTCTTCTGATACTTTTCTCATTATCATTTGAATCATATCAGACAATTGTTTATGCATCTTTCCTGTAGAGATAAATGTCGCTAGAACATATTCAATACTAGGATGTATGTCGTGCTGTTGTTTTACGAAAGAGTATTTACCTTCTTGCTCATTATTCGACATTTTAAATTTATTATAATAATCTCTAAACTCATTTTCAAGAATTTCTAAACTAATTGCACCTGATCCTGTATACCAATCATTAGCTTGATTAGTAACATTTTTTTGAAATATGAGTGATTTATATATTAGAAATGCAGTATCTTCATTACTGTTAGGAAGTATAAAATTAATCCATGTTGCAAACATTTTGGCAAGACTATCATCATCTCCATATATTACAAACTTCTTTTCATTTGTATAATTTTGTAAAGCATTTAAAAAAGATTCAGAATCTATTGACGTTCCATAGTCATGTAGTTTTCCACTAAAAGCCTTTTCGTGTGCTAGTTCACTCCACATGGGGAAACCAGATATCTTAGAATATACGCATCTATCTTTATTAGGATCTAAATTTTCATCAGTCTCTAAATATACATTTCTATACAGATGAAACATTTTCCAACAAACCTTCTCCGACCGCCCAAGTTAATACAAACATTGGATTTTTTTCATAGGACCAGTAGTAGAATAGATTTTTACCTGAAAACATATATTCATTAAAATACTTTGAATAGTATTTCAGTGTTGTTTTATCGATTTTATTGTAGAAGTAATAAAAATCTTCATGCTTTAAAACGCTAACAAAGTTTATTCCTTTGATATCGTCGGTCTTATCTTCGGTATGAGATTTTACAAAATCTTGTATAGTTTCATCTTGAATAATGTACATATTATATAATGTTAATGAATCTAGTCTATTAGACCACTTTTCAATTATTTCTTGATTTTCTGTAATAAACGATTGTAGTTCGTCATCAATTGAGGTTAAATTTTTATAGCCATTAAGTACATTAATTGCAAATTTTTCTAAAATATCCACAGACAAGATTTGTGTAAAATTGAAATAAGCTTTACCAAGTTCAAACATTTCAGAGTAGTTATCTATTTGTATATCACAAGGCAATTCTAAATTGCTAAGATATACTAGCAACTTTTCGCCTTTTAACTCAGACTCACAATAATCAATTAAATATCGGGTATCTTTATCTTCAAAATATAATTTCAAATCTTCAATATCTAATGGAGCTTTCACCTTTTTCAGATTCATAATAAGTTATCTCCTTCCGCGAGATCCATGGCAAGAACTATGACAAGAGTTGTGACATATAGATACACCAGTTAATCCAAGTTGAGAATTTGCCGAACTAGCATCTGATGCAGTTGATAACCAAGCTTGATATAAACTATTCATAAGAGTTTCTAAATGAGTATCATCTATAAGTTCATCTGTTGCGAGTAGTGCAGGATTTGCAACCTCAGAACTTGAAATATTAAATCCATATTTGTGGTGTAAAATTCCATAACCTGACGCAGAAAATGATGATTGTACTCTTGCGGCTCTGCCTAACAATTGATTTAATTCTGTAGCAGCCTTTGTCTGTGCTGCTTGTGGAACACTAGAATTAAAAAGAGTAAGTACATTTGCTTTATCTGATAGCAGATCGGGAAAAGAAAATGGTTCTGTTGGTCCACTGGTGATATTAGTTGCAACAAAAGCATTTAATATTGCAGCACTTGCCGCAGTGTCTGCAGCATTTTTTGCATTTGTAACTGCAGTAACCCAATTGACATTATACTGTAATACTTCTCTAGCTTTTGAGATTGCTTGTGTATTTTTTGAAAGAATAGGTGTATTACCTCCTCCTCCAGTTGAAGAAATTGATATACTAATATTAATGTTTCTCACTCTAGTATATCTATTTAAATCTGCTAGTAAAGTATCATATATGTCAGACGCATCAATTATTTCATTTGTACCAGGCAAGTCCACATTATCAGTAATACCGGTAGAAGGTCCATCAATCAAATATGAAAAATCTGCAGACGGTAGATTTCCATCATGAAATTTTATCGCATTATTAATTTTATCAGTAACAAGTACATGATACCTGCCTAATAAATTACTTTCTTTCACTGATCCAGTTATTGGCATTTTTTTCTCCTAGACATAATGGGCTAATTCCATCATCAAACTTTTCGGTGCTCCGCATATATCTTCTTCCCATCCTAGTTGATGGCAATCACCACCGCAGTACTTAGCAACAGGACAAGAAAGGCAATTTGGATTTCTTATTTTTTCTTCTAATATATTTCTTATTCTCTTAGGGCTATTTATAAGAGTTTTAATAGAATCGTCTAAATGTCCGAATTGAAATTCTGGTGCAGAGTTAGGACATCCACTAATTGTGCCGTCGCCATTTATAGTAAACAACTTTTCTTCACAATCTCTGCAGAATGTACCACATGTAGTAAGAGTTTTTTCAAACTTAGCATACACATTTTCAAGAAAATCATTTTCAAACCAGTCTCTCGCGCCATACTTTTCACTTTGCATGTGCATCTTTAAAAAATAATCATCAAGTTCTTTATTAGATGGAAATATTTCTGATGCTTTCCTAGCACTTCCGTTATTTGTAAGACGTTCTAAAGATACCTCTTGTACACCCAATCTTCGGCACCATCTCAACAATGTGATGGGATCTTTTTCAAGAGTATCTTTAGTCAAACTAATAAACAAACGTATAGTAACACCTTGACTTAATAAGGTCTTGACATTTTTATGCCACAAGCTATACTGTTTATTGTTGTCGAAACGAATTTTACGATCCCAAGAAGTGCCGAGTCTACTATTTAAAGGACCTTTGATGAAATCAATGTGCTGATCTTTTAATTTAAACACAAGATTAGTTGTTGCACCCCAACTCATATTATCCCAAAGACCATCACAAGCATCATATACTTTTCTCATTTGTCCTACAGGAACAAGAAATGGCTCACCGCCATGAAACTCCATGTGTATACTATCGTGTGTTGCCTCTCTTGGACGTTTTGAAGCTAAGTGTGCCTCATTTCTAAATCTATGAATCCAATCAACTAACTTATCTGTATTCCAATAAATCTTTGCGCCATTACTGCCACTTGTGAAACAGTGAGCGCAATTTAGTTGGCAAGTCTCAGTTGTCTTTAGATAAAAGAGCCAATTCATCGTCAACTTTTTCCTCTATAAATTTTTCTAAACCAAAACTTAGCGTAAGTGCTTCATGTTCGTTAATAGCTTGATGTTTTGTGCCTGCAGGAATATGAAGTCTTGACCCTTCTTTTATCGTAAATAAAGGATTACCACCCATAGTATGGCCTTCCATTGATATTGTTTTCATACCTTCACAACAATATATAACAACATCATCTGGATCACTATGCTCACTAAAAGAATATGCTCCAGCTTTTGCATAAAATAGATGACATGTTATTGGTCCTGCATGTTCATACATATCTTCTAATTTTAAACAATAAGACAAAATATCAGAGTTATAATCTTCCATTCTCTCAATTTTAATCGAGCGATTTGGATGTTTCATCACTTCAGCAAAACTTCTCACCACTTTTTCACGACCTTTTTGATCTATAGAATAAACCATATTTTGATCGTATACAATTTTTGATTGGATAGCTTTTAGAAATTGATCTTTAGTAAACATAATTGTTCCTTTCATGATATAGTATTATAACAGATAAAATAAAATTTGTCAAGAGTATTTTAGGGCTTGACAAATTATAAAAACCTGTTATAATAAGATTCTTCTTAGTGAGAGTCAGAGTCACAATTTAAGAATACATTCAATCATTTTCTCTCCTTCAAAGTTATCTGATTCGAGAGCAATTCCTACCATATGAGCACCATTAAATTCTACACTTGCACAACCATTATGATATGCATATACAGCTTCACCTTTACGAATAGGACCACAAATTCTTACAGGTACACGACCTTTAAGAGCGAGTGCTTGTCCGTCTGCTTCAGAATTCATTAGAAAAGCTGGTTTTTCTGAGATAACGCCTACTGGAATGCCAGAATTATTGCACTTTATAGTTTCTCCATTTGAACCATGATTTACCATCATAACTGTGCCTACTGAGTATTCATCATCTGTTGTATATTTTTCTGCAAGGTCAGCATAGTTGGCAGATGTTGCATTACCTTGAAAAGTGGTCGCGTAAACATTAGCAAATTTATTATTTGCAGTACCTATATCTAATGTGTTATTTGTTGTGGTACTAACATGATCATTTACTTCAACAGTACTATTGAATACCGCTGCTTTATTAGCAGTCAATAGTCCTCCTGGAGATAATGCACTATCACCAAATAAATTGACTCCTTCAAACGTCATAGCAGATGTAATAGTTTGTGGAGTTGTTCCATTATAACTACCACCNGTGTATACTAGATCCATAGGCAATGCGCTTTTTGCAACTGCACCATAATCACCTGAATCTGGTCCATGAACAATTTTTTCTGCAGTAATATTAGGTATGTGTGAGGCATTTATTGTGCCGCCAATAAGTTTGCTTACACTAAGACTAGATAATTGAGCATCAGGAAAAGTGCCTGTAGTAATTTTAGAAGCATCTAAGTTGGGAAGTCTAGCAACAGCAACAGTTCCTAAAGTTATTGTTGTAGCGTCAACACTTGATATTCTTGATGCGCCGAAAGCACCTGTAGTAATTTTAGAAGCATCTAAGTTCGGTATGTCTGTAGGTAAAAGTGCCGCGCGTGTTAGTGTTATAACACCAGTTATATTATTGTATCCTAATGATACATAACTTCCTGCTCCAGCATTTGCACCTGAAATTAATGCTCTAGCTGATGCAGAAGTAACAACTTTAGCTTCTATTGAATTTAAAGCGCCGACAACAGTGCCACTATCATCAGTATTCAAATCATCTAAATCGCCTAAATAACTAGAAATGAGATTTGTTTTCTGTCTCCAAGCCTCTATAGAATTTCCGAGGTCAACTTTCTGTATTCTTGCCATTTCTAGTCACCCATCTTTCTATTTAATTCTAACAGTAATTTTTTTATATCCGACACTTCAGATTTTAATGTTTCAAGTTCTTCTTCTTTTTCTATTCTTCTTCTTTTAGCTTCTTTAGCAATACGAATAGATTCAACATCAATATTTATGAGTGCAGTAGAATTTGGATCTTTCATAAAAGTTCTATCATTATATACTTGTTTTAAATTTGTCATGTTGCTAACGCTATTGCCCTCAAATCTCTAATTACTGGAACTTGACTACTATTTGTAGATTTCAGTACTGCTTTAAATTTAAATTTAGTAAACGACTTATCAGTAAATCCAGAAACACCTCCAATAGTATATGTGTAATCTCTGAAAACTCCAGGATCATTATCTGCAGGCATAGGAGTATCTGGTTCTTGTAATATCCAAGACTCTGTAGAATAGTCAACATCACTTAAAGCTGCCTTATAATAAAAATCTATATTTGCAGTAACTGGTCTATTAGCACCTACTATAACTTTTATACCTACTGCAGGTTCAACTAACTCAACAGATTTTGTTATGTGTTTTGCTGCGGCTGATCCACCGAATGTATTAGTTTCTCTTTCAAATGTAGGTACAGTAACATTCTGATTTAGTGAAGTGTTAATTATGCTTGTAGCAATTGAATCACTATTGTCAATAATGTTTTCAATCAAATGCATAGAACATCTTTCCAAATCTATTACAGGCGAAACAAAGCCATTTGTATTAGTTTCTGAGTTTAAAGATGCAGTAATAATTGCAGATTTTTTAGATAATGCAGCTTCTTTTGCAGGACTTGCTATGAGTTGAGGCTCTGGAAAATAATTATTTTTCCCTATACTAATATTATATCCTGCCGCAACCGAATTTTGTGTGTATGGAGTTTCTAAACCAGCATAAGATTTGCCAGTCATAGACTGCATTTTATATGTGAGAGATGTGGAACCTGGTGTCATTGATTGTATTGTAGGCCACATAACATTAAAGGGTGTTTGCTCACTTGCAACAACTACAGCACCACCAGTATTTAAAATTTGAAACACTTGAGGTGTGACTGGAAAAGACGCAAAGCCAGGATTGCTAATACTAGAATTTAAAAAAGTATAACCAGTATAATCAACCGCCGCAATTGTTTGTGTTCCATTTATCAAACTTGCGTATGTAGCATCTACAACTCCAGATATTGTCACACTATCGCCAACAACAAATCCATGATTAGGATGTTTTACTCGGACACTTGTATGATCTTCTGGATTTTCAAATAAAACAATAGGATCAAATTCTAATATTTTGTTAGGCACGTTTGCATTCTTTAAAACCGCAGTGGATGCTGCAGTAGAAAAATCTGCACGATACAAAGTAAACTTCATATCTTCCCACTGAGATGGTTCCCAAGTTTGACTATTTTGAGATTTAAACAAAGAGCCTAAAAATGGTTGTGTATTGATTTTTTTATCTGTTGAACCTAATACGTATTCTCCAACCTTAGAACAGAAAATTGTATAATCGGTATTATCTGTGTAACACACGATAGCATAAGATGTATTAGGTTTCAAATAAACTGGATATGCAAATTCAAATGTTGTCGGACTAAGTGAGTCATTACTTGTAGCAACTTGAGATGCGGCAAGCGTTACTTGTGAACCAGGAATAACTTTATTAGAATGGGGATATCCGTTTACCATAGGTCTTAGTTCAACAGAAACGGATTTTGTTGCTGATTTAGTATTAAAGAATAAATCTACTTTAGTTACGAATGTACCTTGACCTGATGTATTAGAAACCAGAAATGATTGTGCAAGAGGATCAAAGAAACTGCATCCACCTGCCCGAACAGCTTGTCCTTCATCAGTAACAACGTGGTATCTATTTTTGTTTGTTACATCACCTTCAACGTTCAATATGCGAGTTGATTCAATATCTTCTTGCCTAGTAAACAAAGTTCCAGTTGTTGCATATATTGCAGACGCAACACTTACGGCATCTCTTACATTATCAACAGTAATATCTAACAATCTAAATTCTGTCGCACCAGTAGCAAATTTAAGTGCATCTGTTGACGGAATAAAAAACGAACCTTGTAATGTTCCGTGTGTATCAGTTACAAGAGTTGAAGATCCAAATGGGTGTGATAATGCATCTTGATGTAAATTTCCATATTCAGTTTGTTTGTTTAAATTATGTTCTACCACAGATTCTTGTTTTACCCAATCTTTTACATCAACGCCATCATAGAAAGCAAACATTTGTGTATTTGGCTGTAAGCCTCTTGCTTCAAAATAGACCAACTTCGATCTTTGAAAAGGTATGTTGTGAAATGATATCAGTCTATCGCCGATAGTTACTGATAAAACCTCGCTGGATACAACTTTATTTACTACTGTACCTGTAGTAATGTAATCTCCAGTTTCAGTTCTTTTGTAATATCTTTTAGAAGTTTTTAGCCAGCCAGATCGTACCATCCATTCATGCGTGTAACTATATGCGCCAACTTCCCGTTTTGTTTCGCCGGTATTTGAATTTGTAGCATCTCCTATTTGAAGATCATTAATATCTGTTCCGCCCCAATTCCATTCCCATTCATCCCATAATTGCGCGTTATCTGTATTCAATTTTGAGCCAAGATTAATGACATGTGGAGCTGAATACTCTGTATTTTTCCAATCATCAGATGATGGAGTAAGTGTTATTTTACCACTGTAAAGTGCTAAGATATATGGATTTACGTTATTTGTGCTTGAACATAGTGCCTGCTTTATCATTTCTACACTGGTATACGATTTAAAAATCATATCACCTTTAACTGTAATATTACTATTACCAGCGTCTGATACATCATAATAAAGACCAGAATTTTTAACATTAACTCCTGGTCTAGCAAATCCACCCGCAGGATCTACCGATGCTTTGTGATCAGGAGAAAGTGTATCTGTAAAAGTTTGATCAGAAAAATCATCTGCAACAAAGCCACTTCGCGTTCTTGGATTACCATTAGCGTCTAAAACATCAATACTTTTTGTATCAAGTTCTAGTAAGGAAAGTGAAACCGCATTTTCAACTCTGTCTATTCTATTTTCTATTTTTCCAATATCGCGCATTGTATAGCGTTTATTATCAACTATATTATACGAAACATCTCGTTCATCAAGTGTAAATGGATTAACTCTTAAACGATATAGTTCCATAGACCTTGAAGGAACAGAAGGATATATAGGTTCAAAGGAAGGTGTTCCTTCAATATATTTTAATTCGCCGTTTTCTTGAATAACAAGTCTATCGTATCTAGGTAAATAATATTCACTATCACTTTCAACTGTTACAGCGTTTTTAGGAATAGGTATATAATTAGCCGATGCATGTGAGAATGTACCATCTGTTCCTTTTTTAGGTCTAAAATCTAAATAGCTTTGTAAAGATACTGTCTGACCATTTTCTTTTGTGTAATTTGGAATATCTTTATATGTAAATCCTGTTCCTCCATATGAATTGGGAACAATAATATCACCACCACTAATATCAAAGTAGTCAAAGTCCACATATATTACAGAAGCGGCAACTTTTTTACCTGGTTTTAATCTTAATCGACTCATATCATAGAATGCATCTTTACAGCCATCGTCAAGTTCAAATGACTGGCTACAATCTGATCCACTTGCATTTACTAATCGTATCGAATTTATTTTATTAACATGAAATTCATTTAGATCAATGCCTGTACCACCATAAGAAAATGTAGCTTTAGTATTTCTAAGAGTTTTAGTTGCAATTGTCGGTGAAGTATTTACAACATATGCAATAGCTGTTAATGTATCTGATGCTGTAATAATAGTACTTGCAGTAATATTTACTGATGCGCCAGATGACACTAATGCCGTTGTAGCACCCGTGTCTAAAACTCCATTTTTATAAATTAACCAATTATCTTTATCGGTAAAAGTAAACCCCGATCCACCGGAAGATATAGATACTGTTGTACTGCCACTACCTACCACACTTTTCGTTAGTTGTTGAGTAATTGAAATATTATTAGCAGACTTCATTCTATAATATGTCGTAGGAACTAATAAACATTTTTCTTGGGTTTTGTGTATAATACTTGCGGATCTTTGTCGTAAAATATTACCAAATTTATCAACATCACTACCTATGCTTAAACAATGTTGTCCAAAAGTTTTTGTATTATCTGTAATTATAATATCAAAAATATAGAGTTTATACTCTGCACCGAAATCTGCATGATTAGCATAACTAGAGCCTGATCTACTATAATTTTCTATCGCTCTGACTCTACATGTACCTATTGTTGTACCAGTATGTCCTTCACCAGTTCTTAAATTTAAAGTTCCTAATGTTTGAATATCAGGCATAAGTTTAAGGGTCTCTCCCGCAGGAATAGTCAATAGAACATAGTGACCATAACCTACACCAGTATTATCATTTGTTACAGTCTCAAATGTTTGAGATTTATTTACATCTAAGAAGGTAGGAACTGTCTTTTCAATTCTATATCCATTAATATAAGATGTTGCTGCCGAAACTCTTATTTTTAATTTCGTATCTGTTGTATGTGCTGAAAATTGAACCTGAAAAGGATCTAATGTATAATCTCCAGATTCTTCATCTGTTCGTTTTGCAATCAAATCATTTATTCTATTATATCCATCTTCACCTGTCACTCTATGAACAACATTAGAATTTTCTACTTTCGCTGCATAAACAAATGTTTGATTTGCTGTGATTGCGTCCTCTGTAGTAAGTGTGAGTTGTATTCTAAATCTATCTGCGCCGGGAGCAGTAAGATTTGGATTCACACCCTGATTATCAAATAAAGAAGTATCATCCGAAGATGTAACAATGTCTTCCGTTACTAAAAATCCTACAGTTTTAGTAACTGAGTTAGTATACTTAGATATGATCAAATGCTGTAAAGGTGCGTGGACAAAAAATCCATTAGTGAAAAAATCAGCTTCACCAAAAGAAATCCTCGTTCCAAAACCAACTGCAGGATTTAGTGTTGTGTTTGTTGCTTGAACTGTTAATTTTGTAACACCTTGAACTTCAGACAATTCTTCTCCAGGAGTAAGTGTAATAGATACTGTTCCTGGTGTTGCTGTTGATGTATCAAGATATTGAATATAAATTGTTGCGGGATCACCGCCCGCCGAAGGTAAAACTTCTAAGATTTGTACAGTGATGCCAGAAGTTTGTCCGGTAAAAGATTTTCCTACTAAATCATTAAATCCTATTGGCAAAGCATTAATCGAAGTATCTAACTTAGCGAAGCGATACTTAGCATTAATGAAAATACCACCAGGAGAAATTGCAACACCTTCTTTAAAGATATTTTTACCAAATCTGGTTATACCTTCTTGAATAATTGTTTGAAGTTGTGTTAATTCCCTAGCTTGCAAAGCCTTTTTATTATTAAAAAGAATTCTATGAAAGCTTTTATTTTCATCATAATCATCTTTGTAATCACTTGCAAATGTATTTGTCGTGTGGGTCTTTACCATCTAATTATTTCCTTATGTACATCTATCAAGTCTAATGACAACTTTTATATCTTCTGTTTGGTTCGCAACTCTTATAATAGGTGCTCTATTATCAATATATAATACATCGCCACTATAAGGATTAACTTCAGGTTTCATTCTTTCACTATTACTATCTGTATGTATAGTACCTGATCCAGTACCACCTTCTTCAGATATTGGTTCACCAACTCTAAAATCTAAATATCCTGTGGAATCGTTTTGGTGATAGAATATCTTGGTGTTATCACTTGATAAATTATCAATGAACGCCTTTGCTCCACTTGAATCTCCTGTCACAAGTCTATCTTTTGTAAAGTTTGGACTCTGTGCGGATAATTTCATATGAAATAGTGCTTGTCCAGTATTATCTGTAAAGTCTACTCCTGAAGTTCCTAAAGAATCTTTCATATTTGAAAGTAATCCTACTTGCCTAAAATCTTGACTCGTAATAAAATCAGTATTACTTCCAGGAACTTTTACATTTAACATCATGTGCTGAGATTTTAAATCTTGTACTGCATTTGCGCCAATACCTTTTGATGACGATAATACTGGTCGTATGGTCGCTCCACCTCCTGTACTATGTACCGTAGTGAGTGTTACTCCTCTCAGACCTTGTCTTGAATGAATAGTACTTGAGTCATTATTGTACTCAACTTTTTTGATTGCCCCGCCATCGGTTTTAACTGTTGCGCTATGATAAGTAACCCCATTAATTGCCACCTTACAACTGTCTGTAAAATTGCTTCCGCCGTTACCACTATCTACAATAAACGAGACTAAGTGTTGTCTTTTTGCAGTAGTTTGAATTTCAAATTGTTTTAATTCTATTCCTGTTGAATTTGAATCTGTAGACTCTTGAAATCTTACAGGCATAAAATTCTTTGTCAAATAATAATTTGCATCAATTGCCGACACAGTATAGAGAAATTTCCACACATAACCATCAGTTGTTTCAAAAGGATGATTATTTGAACCAGTTGGTTCAACAGTAGATCCTTGTTTTCCATATGGCGCGGTATCTGATCTACCAGTTCTTAGACAAATATAAACTCCATGATTTAAAGTTAAAACATAAAATGGAGTTGCGGCAGTATAATCTTCTAGTTTTTTCTTATCATCATATTGTTCATAAGTTGTGCCTGAAGTCCAGTTATGTCTAGGGACAACGTGAGATGCACTATTGACACGGGCAATACCCTGTAAAGAATTTCTAAAATCGTTTTCTTCTTTAGTAGTTGGAACAGCAATAGGGGCTGAATCCAATGAATTAAACCAAGGCTCTGCCCTTGAAAGACCGACATAAAAAGCAGGACTCGCTCCCGAATTAATTTTAGTTAAGAGAGGATCAATTATCTCTTTTTTTAAATTTTCTGTTGCTATTGATGCCATGTCAATTTCCTGTTTATATTAATGTGTCTTTTAATTTGTTTATAGTTTTATGATCAATATCCGAGATAAGACTACTTTTTATATGATGTACTGGTTCGTTACTATTTATACCACCACAAGCGACATATTCTAAAATACTTCTGAATCTAGGCGCACCTGCATAATATGCTGGTTTTGCAGCATATGAAGTTGTTATAGCAACTTCGGCTAGTGTTCCACTTGGAAGTCCATCTCTGCCTCCTGCAACGTTATGTCCATTAGGAAAAGTAAAAGTACCTTTGATGCTTTTCTTAACTCCAATACTGCCACCGTGATCATAATCAAAAATAACATTCTGACCGTTTAAAGAAAACCCCGGCAGGGCTGAAACGAATGATGTAAGCCAAGCACCGCCTGCGCCACCATATCCTGACACACTTAGCGCATTAAGATATTGATCGCCCGATGCAAAACCACCACCTATAACTTGAGTAGTGCCAAAACCAGGAACTACCAATGTATTGATTCCAGTTGAAAAATTATACTGTCTTAGTTGAAAAATTCCTTCATTATGTGCGCTCGACGTTTGAAGGCCTCTGTGCATAATACGGTGTATAGATATTTTTGCATCTGTAATATCTGATGCTGATAATGGAGGAGATTGAGTAGATCCAGCTTCTATTAAAGCATCTTCAATATTGAATATGAAAGTTGAAATCTGAGTACCTCCTATTGTTGAAGAAACTGCTCCGGCTTTTATTGCAGGTGTTGGAAACTCACTAGTAGACAATTTAGCTTGTGTTCCTGAAGTATTGGCAGTAAAGCCAGAATTTTTTACTGGAGGTGATGCTGAAAACAAAGTGCTGCTATCTTCCATAGCCCAATCTTGAACAAGTACATTACCGATAGAATCTGATGCTGTCCAAGTTCCATTATAACCCCAACTATCTTGTGATGAAAACATTTCAGTTAATGGAGTTGTTGTATCTACATTCTTGAGTGTGTGTTCTGATCCAAAATCTATTATATTTCCAATGCCGGAATCTAAAGTTAACCATTTACTACTATCATAATCCGAAAAGCTCCAAGGTGAAATATATATGCTATCTTCCATATAAATTGGTGTGAACCCTTTATACTCTGCTACACTAATACAGGGTATTATCTCACCGCCAATTCTTGCAATATCAAATCCGCTATCTATATTTAAGTCGGGATCTATGAAGGGTTCTGGCTCAAATGCATTAACTTTTGTACTTATATCTTCATTTTCAATTCTCATTTCTGCAGATAAAAAGAATCCTGCAGGATGAACAAACCTTTTATAAAAATCTTGATACGCACCTAAAGATATGTCAGATTTTATAAAAACAGATAATACTTGGTATACTTCACCATCTTGTAAAATCTTTTGTGATTCATGTCCTATGAATGATGCAGAATCACCGAGCATAAAGATATCATTTTTTGGATATAATATTTCAGCATCATTGTTATTGTAGAATGCTCTAAAAAATCCTTCTGCAGAATACAGTGATCCTTTAACTCTAAAGAATTTAGCAAAGTTTCTTAAAACTTCTCTAGGCTCAGTAAAAAATTGTTGTCCAACACCAAGAGCCATTTCACCGAACATATTATCTAAGTATTCTAGCTTTGTTGATTCTATATCTCTAATATCAATCAAATCTTTTATGAGAGAGCCAACTTGACCGTCAGAATCCATATAAGAATAGTATTCATCTATGAAAGTAATCAACTTTGGATAGCTTGTAGCAAAATGCTCAGGTAAAACCTGTGTAACTAAATCCGGTCGTATGATTTGATTTATTCTATTTTCTCTCATTTTATCTTATGCCTAGCGCAATCTTAGTTTCATCATTTTCTATATTACCAAACACTTTTAATTGACCAATATCTAATGTTATGACGTAATTTCTAAGAGGTGTAACTATACTCTGATCATTAGGTATTGCAGTGACTTTAACATAATTAACACCACCTTGAATTGCACCTGGATTAAAGCCTGTCAATTCTACAGTACCTAAAGCTGGATTATATGAACCTATATTAGATGCTGTTATTGCAGATGTAGCTATATTAACTATTTCTATATTTGTATTGTTGAAAGAATTTCTAAAGAACGACATTTCATTATTAAAACTAAATTGACTTGATACTATCGAACTCTCACTTGTAGATGGAGAAGCTATAGTTACAGGAAAATTAATTGTATATGAATTTGTTGAACCTAGAGCAGGTAGAAATCTCTGTTGCATCTTTACGTCCATCTTTGAACTTAAAATTGCTTGATCTAAATCATCTATTCCTGTAAGAATTGACGATCTACGAAATACATTGTTAAACTTATTCAAATTAAGAGTAAAATAATTTGCAATAAATGCACTTACCATAGTTTTTAATTCAGACAATGTTTTTGAAGTAAGTCCTTGATTATAGTAAAATTCTGAACTTATTTCTAAATATGTTTCATATGGATCAACAAATTCATTTCCAATAGACATGATAGATAAGTTTTTAGTAAAATTAGTTGTTATCTGATTTTTAGTTGTAGTTTTAACACTATCTAAAGTACCATCTGGAAATTTAAGTGATATAAAAACTTTACCATAATCTACAGGAATATTATCTTGACCACCCCAAACTGCAACATCTGTTACTAAAGGAAAGTTTGATTGAATCATTCCTTTATAATCAAGTGGCGTGACAAGTCTTTGTTGTGCAGAAAATTGTATAGGAGCCAATTTGCGAATTGATTCCATAGACTCTTTGTCACTACCGCCAATAGATTCTGTTTCAGAAGTAACATTGATATCATATTCTTCACCATTTGCCAAAGTTAATTTACTTACTGGTGTGTAGAATGTTGATCCATTTGCATTGTCACCATCTACAGAATCATAAGTAACAACTACTTTACTGCCCGCATTAGGTGTTTTACCGAATGATGTACCATCACCAAAATTAATTTCATAATATCCATTCGGAGATTCTTTTATGTCAAAATAAGTTGATGTTGCATCAACCGCAATTGCTTTCTGTAAAAATGTGTAAGTTTCAAATGTGCTGCTACTTACCGAAGGAAAAACACTTACTACGACACTGCTAGTATCTAAATTTTCATCGGGTATAACATATATCTGATCTTCTTTTACGCTATCAATCAAAAAAGTTTTGGTCTTTTGTGTACCCTGATAAACTAATACATCTTCTGAACCAGCTGCAGATTTAAATTTATAGATGTTTGCATCATTTGTAGCAACATAAGTTTCTCTTGTTTTAAACGTATAAGAAGTGGTTTGATTAGATGCAGTAAATGTAGTTCCCAAAGGTAATGTAATTGTTGATGGAAAACTACCGGCACCAGATAAATTTAAATTAAGTTTAATTGAAGCATTTGACGAAACTTTTGATCTGGGTCTATATCCTAAAGCTTCAGCATGTGACACTACAGATGATCTTAATTGTGCGGTATTTAAAAAAGATTCATTCGTAGCAAAATTTGCTATTAAAGCATTAAAGTGTGTATTATAAGCTAATACATCCAGAAGATTATTTAGTCCCGCGCCTTCAAAATTGTAATCTTTAAATTCTGCTTTTGGACTATTAGCTGGCCCTTCAAAATAAACTTTAAGTGCAGATTTAATATTTTCAAAATCTAGTTGAGTCGACGTAATATTTGTTGCCATTATCTTAACCTTGATAGTGTTGTTTCTATTGTTTCTATAGTATTAGTATTTAAGACTTTGAAAACTAGCCTTACAAAACATGAATTTTGATCCGGTTTCAAAGAAACTTGTAAATTTAAAATAGCAATTCTTGGCTCATATACTTCTAGAGCGTCTTGAATTTGTGATTCAATATCAGAAGATGTAGTACCATCTACAAGATCAAATAAAAGACCTGTTACATTTGCCCCAAAAAATGGTTCAAATGGCTTTTCAAAATTATTTGTTCTTAATATATTTCCTACAGACTGTTTTACCGAAGCTGCATCTGTCTTTTTAAAAATGTCGCGTCTTACTTCATTAGTATTGTTTGGATTAGTAGACTTAGGTGTAAATGATAAGTCTATATCCGAATAAGAATTTATGTTACGAGTTACTGTAACATTTGAGGATAAATCCCTATCTTCTAAAGCTAAATTTTTTACTACCATTTTTTTGTCTCTTTGTATTCTTAATTCTATTTATATGATTTTTAACTAATTCTAATTATTTTCCAATTAACACCGTCAGGAATTACACTATATGTTCTATTTGGAAATAATTTTCCATTTAGCGTACTTTTTATTCCACCTTCAGCAACTTCTTTTGTTCCATAAGGTCTTGCTAAATACTGATCTTCTTGTACTTGTTTTTTATCTTCTAGACCAAGACTCTGATAAGCATCGGGAGTAACTGTCTCTGAAGTATCTGGTTCTGCAGTATCTGGTTCTGCAGTATCTGGTTCTGGTACAACAGGTAAAGGTTCTGGTTCTTCTTCAGGTTGAGGCACTTCTACCAAGTCTTTATTACTCAAAGCTTCAAAATTATAGTATGTATCGACTTTCATATTAAAAAATGTAGTGTAATTTTCTGGTATTGCTGGCGTATTTACCACAATTTGTGAGTGTACTTTATCAGAATTTGGATCTACAGTATCATAATATAATGATAATTTATCGTAATGTGCATTATCTTTTAGATATACTGCTAAATCGTATGTTTTTTCATTATCTATTTCTCCTTTAGTATTTCTCAATTCATACGTTATTGATCTTCCGACCCTAGCCAAATCTTTTGTCGTATCAGTTGCTGGAACAGTTTCATTAGGACCTAAGACGTAAATACCTTCAGCAACGTTTAGATTATATCCATCAAATTCGTCTAGAATATAAAATAAATCTATAATCATAGCATGAGGAAAAAGATTTCTGAATATAGGTTTTAATCCAGCTTGATCAGCAACATACTTTAGATTAGTACCATCAGCTGGTGCAGCAACAAATTTTGCCAAGCTTGATCGTTTTGTTAATTTCGTATTCATTTTAAATAAAGTTTGTGTAGCCGCATTAAATTGTCGTTCTGGTAATATAGTTGATGGTTTGGATTTAGTTGAAGATTCAGAAGCAACAAAAGATTTAGATTTGGATTCTGCTGGATTATCTCCTATAACTTTTGTACCAGTTATCTCAGTTCTTTTTTCGCTTCTAAGTCTACCTACCTTTTCTGGAGAAGTTTCTTTAAATTTAGAACTTAAAACTCCTCTTGAAATAGCATCTGCAGTAAAAGTACTGTTACTTAAATTACTTATATTTTTTAGTTTGGATCTCATTCCGGCTACAGACAATTCCGTTTTTGAAACGCCTGAAGTATTCACAGATTGATTGATAGAATTTTTGATGCCTTCGTCTTTGTCAATAACAACTTTTCTAATGCCTAGATTAGATTTGCTTAATACTTCAGTAACTAATGCCGAATTGGGTCTTTGACCACCATCCGCAAATGGATTATTACCGTCAGCACCTATTGATGAGATTGTTCCAGGATCATTTATATTTACACTTCCTGTCCCGCCGGGCGCTTTAAACGCAGATGTTGTTGCTTCATTAGCTTTATTTGCACCCGTAGCTTGCCCAAATAAGTTTCCTTTAAACACTGGCGCATGTATTCGTGTTTCAGCTTTAATATCAGCGTTGCTATGAATTGTTGTGGTTGCAAATAATGATTTACAATGCATAAACATATCATCCGCACCAATAGTGCCTTTACCACCTATAACAGACAAATCATCCGCAAAAATATTTGTGTTCTTTGATGAAAAATCACTACCAGTTTCAGACGTAAATTTAGAAACACCTTTATGAAAATAATTGCCAATACCTTCTACACGATTTGTAAAAGAACCCTTGACATTAGATACAAAATCTGATAAGTATGTATTATTGACTAAACCCAATACAGTAGTCGAAAAAGAACCCTGTACGATCTGCTCAAAAATACCAGCAATATAGTTTCTAGATGATCCTTCAATATTAACTTTTTGATCACCTGATACGTTTACATTATAATCTCCCTTTACATCTAAATTGTAATCTCCAGTAACAGTCATATTCATATTTCCAGTATAATGAACAGTACCATCACCTTCAACAGTCATTTGATAATTACCACCAACAACTTCAATTCTATTTCCTATGCCTTTACCTGTTGCAATAAGAATTGTGCCATCAGGCAACATATCAATGCCGCCACCTTTATTGTGTTTTAACAAAACTCTTTCATTTCCTGGAGTATCATTCACTTCATGTATGTGTCCAGAAGAAGATTCATCTACCTGATTGAGTGGATAAAAAGAAGATGTTACAGGCGAATATTCTAAAGGAGTGCCAGCTATAGCATTGTGAACACTTAAATTATTAATAGCACTTCCTCTAGCAGATTTATTAATAGAAGATTCACCAGAATAATTCTTTTTTGGATACTCGTTATTAGGATCAGAAAATCCTTTTGGTGGCGTGCCTTCCGATACTGTAGTCGCTTGACCGAACAGTCCTCCTCTTTGTGAAATATCGTCTAAATCATCTTCTGCCATATTTTATTCCCTTTATACTTATCAGAAGAAAGAATCTTCAATCCATTGATATGTGCTGTATATCTTTTTTGATCCTGACGGATGTGCGTATCCTGAAGAAAATTTATTTTCTTTTAAATTAAGATTGTGAACTCTCTTTGTATCTGGACCGTGTCTACCAAATGCTGGATTATTTTTTGGATCGTCAATATAAGCCGGTGCATAAAATGAACCGTCTTGCTTATTTGATAAACCTTGCCCGCCCCACACTTGCATTCGGACTGGTTCATAATCTTTAGGATTTATTCTACTTCTTAAACCAGGATACTCTTTATTATTAGCTATTGCAGTTTCATGTTTATCTTTGTCATAGAATGTTATTATAGTTCCTACAGGATGATCTCCTGCACCTACATCATGATATAATGATGGTAAATCAGTATAAACTTTACCTACTGTACTTGCTGCTGGAGTCGTGGGCGCTTCACTTTTTTCTGGTGTAAACTTACCGTTCTTTTTACCAAACTTATTTAAAACATAACTTTCACAATCAAATCCTGGATCAGTTTTTTGTGGATTTATGTCAGTATGACCTCGAACCTCACCTCCAGGATAAACTTGATAAAACGCTTCAATAAAAGTACCGAATGTTTTCCATTGAGCGGGCGTAAAAGACTCAGCACTCATAAAACGATCTGGATTCTTAGTGCCTGAAGTGCAGTTATAACCTCCAACAAAACTAATTCCTACAGTAGATTCATTACGATTTTTAGTATGTGCGCCAACTTTATTTATTGGTCTACCTCTTTGTAAATTTCCGTTTCTTTTAATTACATAATGATATCCAATTCCATTCCAACCTCTTTCTGTATGCCATCTATGAATATCTTCAGCACCAATATTACCTTGGTCTATATAGTTTCCAGTCCAATGAACAACAATTTCGTCTATTTTACGATCAGGTTCCCTAAAGTCTGATATTAATTCTTCTTCACTCGACACATAAGTAAACTTATAATCATTGGGAGTTTTTTCATTTCTCCAATTATTTCCTATAGCAGAATTGTTTATCTTTTCTGTACTTCTAGCACCCATATTTGGAACATCATTTTGTTGACTATTAACTATATTAGAAAGTGAAGGATCAATTTTATATATTGCACTTTGCAAAGCGCCGAGATTATCTAAAGGAAAAGCTTCTACTATTTTATTCGTTATAAGATTTGTTATGATATCTCTAGGTGCATCGTCTAATATACTCTGAATTACAGTTGTTGTTTCCGCTCTTGAAAGTAAGCCTTTGGACAGTTGTGTTACTTCATTTTCAAAAACATTTGTTGTATTAGTTATCACTCTATTGAGAACTCCGCCCTTAAAACTACCTAAAGCCGCTTCAATATTTGTATCCAATGCACTTAAACTATTTTCAAAGTCTTTAGCAATAGATATAAGTGGATTACTTGTGATGCTAGAAAAGCCTGAACCAACTAAGTCTGAAATGATAGAAGTGTTTATTGTTGGAATTAAATTTTCTAGTGTTGCTGCAGATGCGGCTATACCTAAAACACCTTGTGCATTTGCTTGTATTGATGCAATCGCAGGAGATGTTATTATTTCATTTAAATTTGATGAGGCAGCGTCCGCTATTCCAGTAAAAGTATTAAGTCTGCCGGTAAATGCTGCAGGAATTTCTGTTTTTAACTTTTCAAAGCCAGGTAGTTCTTCTGTAATTCTAGCAACACCCTTGTTTCTTATTAATTTAGTATCTACAAATCCATCAACTTCTTGGATTAAACATTCAACACCGTTTACTTTATCAAGAGTGTTTCCCAAAATACTTGAACTTGCAACAGAAAGCTTTTCGCATTGAGTTGAAAGTTGGTCTGCATATTTTGATATGTTGGTCTTTGCTTTAACACTTTTAGTCATGTTTGCCAATTGACCTATACTAATTGTATTTTTCATGTAGTATACCTTTCAATTGCAGCTTGTGTTAAGTTTAATCTAGCCTCTTTATCTTCTGTCGTTTTTTTAAGGTAATGTCTTTTTACAGCTTCACTAGCAGTACTCATAGTTTTTGCTTCTTTAATCTTACCTATAGATGAAATATTAGTTTCAAATTCATGCATTGAAAATCTTAGTTGGCCCGCTAAACTTGAGTATGATAGCCTTCTACTATTAGAATATTCAACTAAATTTTGTTTTCTAGCACCTGTCCAACCAGCTAATCCGTATGGAACGTCTTGAGGTTCTTCTAGTTCTCTATTTTCAACTGGAGTTGGCTGTGTACCTCTACCAGATAAAAACATTTGAGATTCTTGTTGCCGTCTAGCTACAAGACCAGGAAGTGTTTTACCACCAGCTTTGTTGTATAATAACATTTTATTTGCTATAGTGTTATCATCTCTCCTGCTTCCATTGGCTGTCAAATTATCTAACTGACCCGGACCTAAATTATATGAAAATGATGCTAATGCATCTACTTGTCTTGGTGACCAATTATATCTATATTTTTCTTTTCTAGCATTAACATATCCCAAGTGTTTCGATAGTTCTCTTTGTAGCCGTCTTTCGGCTTCAGCCTCACTTATTACTTCAGTTGAACTTAATGCTTTGGTGCCATAACCATTAGAAAATTGTTTATAATCATCAAATGCCTTAGCGTGAAATCCTTCTTTACTTTTTATAAAATCTACCAAAGATGAACTTGTATTTGAAACTCCTTGATTGTATCCGTTTCTACCTGATGCTATATCAGGCTCTAATCCAGATTCAATAGCAAAATTACCTACGAATGCTGCAGCTTGTTGTGGAGAAAATCCTTGTTGTTGATAAAATTTAAATATCTTTTCTCCATTACTATTTCCTAGTATATCATCATCTACTATTATATTTGAAATATCTGCTCCAGGAAAATATTCATCTGTTCTATCTGATGAACCTGATCCTTGCTCAACTGTAGGAAGTGAACCTATGATGATAGGTATCTGGGATGCTTTACCATCTGCAAAAAATCCCACAACTTGAGATTTATTTTTTAGTTTAGGCATCTTACCTTCACCAGATATTCCAGGTTCTGTAGATGGCAACATGGGTTGTGCCCAGGGCAAATCTCTTAAAGGTATATCACCTATATTTTCAGAGTGAACTCCACGAATTCTAACTTGAACTCTACCAAGTTTTAGTGGATCACTAGAATTATTTTCGACAATACCTACAAACCATCGAAAGGCATCACCATAATAATCAATACTCATCCTGCCTCTGGCTCCTCTTGATTAGTGAGTTTTGTACATGACACGGCTGCATGATAAGCTTTGCCTGAAAAATGGTGTCGTACAGCATATATCATATATTCACCACTTTTTCTATTATCTTTTGAAACTTTATTATTTTCGGGCAGATTTACTAAAAATTTTATATTAATAAGATTTCCAATACTAACATTCTTTGAATCACTTATGAAATTTCTGCCTGGTACTGTGATGTTCATTGAAGATTTATGTAGGAAATGCCTCAAAGCTAGAGATTTTACTTTATTCATATGAGATGATATATCCGGTGCTTCATAGTAATTAGCAGAACCATCAGTATAAAGGTTAGTTGTAGATAACATACTTATTTCTTTTGTATCATAATTCATCATAGTTTTACCATCTATCAAAGTTGTATTATCTAAAATTTCTTGACTCTGATTAGTCTTAAAAGCATTTCTATTTTTTAAACCTTGAAAAACCTGATTTACATCAAACGTCTGCTTTTCAAAAGTTCCTTTAGTATGATCTAAAAAATTATAGGTTGCTGAAACAAATCCTTGTGACGCTAATTCAATCTGATTTTCTTTACCTTTCATTTTATATGAAACNATATTATATGAATTTTTTATAATATCATGTGGTGTTGTATTCTTTGCAGCTACATCAGAGTAAAGATAAGGATACTCTGGATTCAAAGCTTTACCTGATATTATAGTTTCTAAATCGATAAATCTTAGTTTATCGTCTGCTACACAAGAGAAAAGAAAATACGGCATTCCTTCAATAGTTGTCGCTCTAGTTCTGATCCAAGTTGCAGCTTCAATTGGAGTTAAATTCGGAATAATAACTTTTATAGGAGTATTTGCTTCATTTGCTTTTCCTAAAGAAACTACTTCGGCATTTAAATAGTCTTTCATTATTCTTTCTATAATGACATTAGGAGTGTCCGTGTATGATTTAGATACTCTGGTAAGTTTTGATTTGTATCCTTTTTCTTCCATCAATTGAAGTAAAATGACCTCATGATTGTCATTCGATTTGACCGAATTTGTAACTTCAGTAACAATGAAGTTCTTTTCTATTTGAAAATTCGTATCGGTTATAGTATCTACTGATATTATTATACTAATTCTTTCGGCACCTAAAAAACCTATTTGAGTAGATAAACTTTCATTATCTGTAAAAACTATAGATCCTGTAAGATATGGTTTATCTATATGCTCATAGATATTAATTTCATTAACCATATTTCTTAAATTAATTACATTGCCAGGAAATCTTTCACCAGAAACATTTACTTCTAATATTCTATAGTCCGTTGCTTCACTAGGTCTAACTTCAACATCCATATTAACTAAACTCTTTTAGTGCGCGACCAAATTGTGCAGATATTGTTACAATATTATCTGAGGTAAGTACTCTGATTTTTCTATTAGCATCATTTAAATTTCTATAGTGATCTAAATGTGATACTGGTGTAATAAGACTTCCCGGACCCACACTAGGATCAATGTCAACTATTTCAGAACTTGCATTAATATGATGCCTTGTTGCAAGATGTTCGGCAGAAGAAGAATGCAAAGTGATAGATTTTGTAGAATCTCCTTGCTTTCTAATTATTTCTCCTGCAGTAAATGCCTTTGTTCCCTCTATAATAATATGACCTAAATTTACATCCCTTCTAACAACAACACCTGTTGTACCTGATGATACGCCTTCAACAGTTTCTCCTATTAATAATTTATCAAAAAAGTAATCTCTTGTTACTAAATTCGTATTAGGATATTTTTTAATTACAAACTTGACAAGGTCTTTATAGTTTACAGGCCAACCAGTTTGTCTTATGTTATCATTCATGAGATAGAATGTCCAATAAAACTCAGTTGTACCATATAATTTATGTGATAATACATCTGGTCTTTCATTTTCTAGTATTTCATATGATTCGTAAAAAGTTACTTGATCTTTTACAGAATCTATAATATCAACATAAGCGGTTAAATTTTGAATGAAAGAAAAATCAACTTCATTACCAAAATTATATGGTTCTATGGGAAACCCTGAAAAGAATGACATTATAAACCTCCCAAACGAGTTTTGAGATATTGGCTCGCTCTATTAGTAGCATTAACTATTCCTTTTTCATCACTAAACCCATCATCAACATCAAATTTATCAAGTGTACGATCTTCCTGCATTGTTAATGTCATATCTATCTCAGAAAATCTACCTCCCGTGAAAAATGTAGATTGTGATGGATTATAATTAGCAGCAACTCCTTTTAAAAACATAAGGTTAAAATTTAAAGCAGATTCTTTATATGGCTTACCATTATACATTAAAACAACTTGGATCTTATTAGGAAATTTATATGCTAAATTTATATTCTTTTCTTTCAGTGGTTCTGGATATAATTCTGTTCTGAAAAATCTAACAATTTTCGTAATTTCATTAGACTCTTCTAAAGATTTTGGAATCAATTTAAATGTAAACGAAAATTCTCTAATACCAACAGATTTAAATAAAACTCTCATATTAGGATTTGGCGCAGTTTGTAGTGATGATCTAACAGCACCACCTAGTGCAGCACCGGGAGTAAATCTAGCTGCAGCAATTCTTGCACTTTGTTGTGTAGCACCACCTGATATGAGCCTTCCTAAATCGCCTACCCCAGACTTTATACCACCGGCTACTAACGCTGCAACTGGAGCAGATCCTGCATTCATTCCAGCTTCAATACCAGAACCAAATACGCCTAATTCAGTAGTATCATATTGTACACCATCATTAATAACTAAACCTTGAGGCATATATAGAGTACAGCTATTGCCGGTATACCTAGCTTTACTTTCTTTTATCCTTGCTCTATTTGTATTTTCAATTCTTGCAACATCTTCTGCTTGTTTTTTTGCCAGTTTTTTTGCTTTTTCTATAACTCCAGCAATTTTTCCAGGAGACGCAGAGGCAAGATTTTCGTTGCTTGCCTGATTGTCCGTAGATGCATCAGCATTATTTTTGGCAGTCCTTTTAACAAAATTAAAAGTAGGAGGGTCGGTTTTATATACCTTAAACTGAATTGTCGCAGGATATTTTTCTGAGTCGTTCAAAGGATATCTTAGTTGTGGCATATGGTTTTTATCCGAATAAATAAGAATGTTGTTATTATTTATATGAAAAATATGAAAACCCACAAAGGCAGATATAAAATAAAAAACCATAAAAAGTACAAAGGTAATCCAGATAACGTAATATATCGTTCTGGTTGGGAAAGATATTGTTTTGCTTGGTGTGATAATTCATCTGAGATAGAAGAATGGTCAAGCGAAGAAGTTGTGATTCCGTACTTCTATGAGGTTGATAAAAAATATCATAGATATTTTATGGATCTAAAGATAAAGATGAATGGTAAAATCTATCTTGTAGAAATAAAACCAGACTCTCAGACAAGACCGCCAAAGAATCCAGGTAGAAAAACAAAACGCTATATCACTGAGGGATTATCATATGTGAAAAATATGAATAAATGGAAAGCGGCTGAAGAATTTGCAAAAGATAGAGGTTGGACATTTCAAATATGGACAGAATATACATTACAAAAAATGGGCATTATGCCTAAACAAGTAAAGCCACTTCCAAAACTGAAAAAATTAAAACGTCTATAAAATCATATAAATAACAATAAGCAACTTTGGAAGTAATATATGGCTAATCTATTTCAAAACTTAGAAATGCAGGCGTTTCGTGCGGGTATAACTCCACGATCAAAAGAATCTATGAAATGGTTTCGTGAAAAAGCATCAAAATTAAGAAACGTAAATCGTGCCCAACTTATGAAAGAAGAACCTATAGAGTTTAGGCAAAGGTCTGCGTTAGGCAATATGTACATGTACTATTACGATCCTAAGCATAAAGCAACACTGCCATACTACGATAGTTTTCCTTTGACTATTATTGTAGGTAAAGCTGAAGGTGGATTTACTGGATTAAATTTACATTATTTACCTATGACATTAAGAGCAAAATTTCTAGACTCTCTCATGGAAGTTACAAATAATAAAAAGTATGATGAAACTACAAAATTTCGTTTAAAATATGATTTGTTAAACGGCGTACAAAAATACAAATATTTCAAACCATGTTTCAAAAGATATTTAAAAAGTCATGTAAGAAGTAGATTTGCATATGTGCCGCCGCCCGAATGGGAAATTGCTACGTTCTTACCAACGGCTGATTTTCAAAAAATGTCTATGCGTAGTGTTCATGCAGAATCAAGAAAGATGGTAACGTAAATGAAAGCATATACAATAGATAATTTTAAATCTAGACTTACGAATGGTTTAGCAAAGTCAAATTTGTGGAGAGTAGAAATACCTACTTCTGGCATATCTAATGATATTAGTATGGAAACATTGAATTTCATGTGTAAGAGTATACAGTTACCTGGCAGACAAATATTAACTGCAGATAAACTTATAGGAATGTTCAATGAAAAAGTGGCTTATGGATTTGCTGTACCAGATGTAAATCTAAATTTTCATGTAACTAATGATTATACAGTAAAAAGATTTTTTGAAGCGTGGCAAAGAGCCAGTGTAAATACAGGATCAATAGGCGTATCGGTTACGCCTGAAATAGGATTTAAAAAAGATTATGTAAGAGATGTTACTATTCATCAGCTTGCACCTAGGAGAGGAATAGCTAAACCAGAATATGATGCAGTCTATTCATGTAAATTGATAGATGCATTTCCTACAAGTTTAAATGCAATTGAATTAAACAATGAACAGAACGGCTTAGTTGAAGTTTCTGTACAATTATCATATACCGATTGGAGTGAGATATAAAATGGCGTTACCTAGATTAAATGAAACACCAAAATATGAATTAATAGTACCATCATCAGAACAGAAAGTTAGGTTTAGACCTTATCTTGTAAAAGAAGAAAAAGTTCTTATGATGGCTATGGAAAGCAAAGATCAAAAGCAAGCATTGAATGCTGTAGTTGATACAATTCTTGCTTGTGTAAGTGAAGATATCGATAAATCAAAACTAAATGTTTTCGATATTGAGTATATGT
>JGI24005J15628_10000230_pt1 | contig 34235 bp, 37 predicted proteins | sample LinPmetageLP40_FD_15628 | JGI IMG/M metagenome (IMG submission 15628)
AAAAAACAATAAAGAAATTCAGTGCTAAAAAAACTAGCAATGTATTAGATGTTACAGGTGCTGGTGACACTTTTATGTCTGTATTAGTAAATTATATAAACCTTGATGAAATCGATAAAATAATAGAGTATTGTAATAAAGTTTGCCTATACAGTATAACAAAACTAGGTAATATAGATTTAAATCTTAATGATTTAAGTCAAATCTTAAATATTAAAGAAAAACATTTATTTAATAGTTTTATAAAAAATAATATAATAAGCCAATATCAAGGCAAAAAAATCGTTTTTACCAACGGTTGTTTTGATATATTACATTTAGGACATATTCATTATTTAAAAAAATGTAAATCTTTGGGTGATATATTAATTGTGGGATTAAATTCTGATATATCTGTAAAAAAAAATAAAGGGGATAATAGACCGATTAATAATGAAAATTATAGAGCCGATATGTTATTATCCTATGAATTTATAGATATTGTAGTTATTTTTGATGAAAAAACCCCATATAATTTAATCAAAAATGTTTTACCTGATATTTTAGTTAAAGGTGGTGATTATAAAATAGACCAAATTATAGGTAGAGAATTCGCAACACAAGTTAAAACAATAGAATATTTAGAAAACTATTCTTCAACAAATATAATAAATACGATAAAAAATACTTAGATTAATTTTAATTAAAAAAAAAATATATATAGTATATGTCTGATTCGCATATTAAAAAATCAAAAAAAATAACTAAAAATTGGGGATATGAGTTGATTATTGAAAACAATGAAAATTATTGTGGAAAAATTTTGCATTTTGAAACCAAAGCTAAATTTAGTATGCATTTTCATATGTTAAAACATGAAACGTGGTATGTTCAATCAGGAAAATTTATCTATAGATGGATAGATACACAAAATGCAGAACAGCATGAAAGAGAAATAAGTCAGGGGGACGTAATTGTAATAAAACCTGGACATCCTCATCAGTTAGAAGCTTTAGAAAAAGGAGATATATTTGAGGTTTCAACTAAACATTATGATTCTGATAGTTATAGAGTAGGGAAAGGAGATAGTCAAAAATAATTATATAATATAAATTATTATATGAATATTTTAATTATAAGATTATCTTCTATAGGTGATATAGTTCATTTATTACCATCTATACATTTATTAAGACAAAATTTTTTAGATGCTAATATAAGTTGGGTAGTCTGTAATAAAGCATATGAATTATTAGAAAATAATAACTTAGTAAATGATGTATATAGACTGTCTAATAATTTTCCTAAAAGTATATACAAAGATTACAATACACTAAGAAAAATTTCAAATATAAAATGGGATATTATCATTGATTATCATAATTATTTGAAAACTATCATTCTTAGATTTTTTTTATCTGGACCTATATATACATTTCCATATGATAACTGCTGTTATTTTGAACAGAAACTGGGTTATTATTTGGCAAATTATACATGTAATAAATTTAATGACCAAAATAAAGTTCTCAAAAATATATATTTAACCAGATTTGTTATTAAAAAAAATAGTCAATTATTAAAAAACGATTTAAATTTAAATGATTTTAGATTTAATTCTGATTCTAATAAAGCAATAAATTGGATAAAGTTAAATAATTTAGACAGTTTTATAACACTATGTGTGAATTGTAGTGGTAAATCTCGAATGTGGAATAAAAATAATTGGGTCAAACTTATTAAAAAACTAAAAAAAAAAAACTTTAAAATAGTTTTATTAGGGAGTGATTACAGTGATGATGGTATATTTATTAAAAATAAATTTCGATACGATGAAAAGATTTATATATCCCCATTATTAACACTAAAAGAATCCTGTGATATATTAAAAAAAACAAAATTGTATATAGGTGTTGATAGTTGTATTTTACATATAGCTAATTATTTGTCAGTAAAAACTCTAGGATTATTTGGTCCTACATGTGCAAAATACAATGGTTTATATTATAGTAATTTTAATTATTTACAAAAAAATTCTACTGCTGATTTCTATAATCATAAAAATCTAAAAGATTTAAATTGTATAAATACTATATCTGTCACTGATGTTTATAATAAAATAATAGATTTAATTATTTAAACAAATAAATCTATATTTAAGTAATGTTATATTTTTTTTTTCCTATAATACTTTTATTTTTTTTTTTATATTATAAGTTATATTCTATTGAAAAAGAAATAAAAAAAAAAAAATTAGTCATCAGATTACCAAATCATTTAGGGGATACATTAATGACTTATCCTATGCTATTAGCACTAGAAAAATCTGATATAGATTTTATTTGTATAGGGAAACCATGGGTAAAAGATTTATTTTCAGGAAAAAAATTCAATATTATAGCAACTGATAATATTAAATATTGTCAATTGTATAAAATTTTAATAAAAATTAAATCTAAATACTGTTTATTGTGCACTAATTATTTATCTACAATTATTCCTTGTTTATTTACTGGTTCATATCTTATAGGAAATAACTATTTATGTTCATCCTATATTAAGTATAACAACAATTTACATCAGGTAGAAAATTATTGGCGTTTAGGAGAAAAATTTATTGATAAAAAAATAGATCTTAAAAACATAGATGAAAAAATTCCATTTTCTAATGAATCTATTTTAAAAGCAAATCCTATTTTATCTATAATAAATAATGATTTTATAGTCATCTGTCCTTATGCAAATAATTTACATAAAAAACAAAATAAAGAATGGCCTCATTGGAAAAAATTTTGTCAGACATTTAAAAAGTACAAAATTATTTTATTAGTTGCAAAAGATGATTTTATTAGAGCTAAGAAAAATTATAAAGATTGTCTCTTATTTTCAGAAAATCTTGTAACAACAGCTTATATAATGACTAAGGCAAAATATGTTTTAACAAATGATAGTGGAGCAATGCATTTGGCATCATTTTTTGGTGCAAATGTAATTGGAATATTTGGACCAACAGATATTGTAAAAACAAGACCTTGGTATGGTAAATATTTAATTGGTAAAGATAATGATTTTATTAAATGTAATGAATTAATCAATTATATAAAATAAACAAATATTTTATAAGTTATTAATAACAGTACCAATCAATAAAATTTTAGTTTTATTGATTGGTACTGTTATTAGAAATGAAATAGCAATTATTCAACTATAGTATAATTGCTATTTCTATTATAGATTTAATTAGATAGCAAATATTAAACTATACGATATTTTATATTTTTTTTTATATAATATAAAATAATGTTGTTTCAGAATTTTGTATTTATATTATCTAAATCTATTAAAATAATATTAGGTGTAATTTCAATAATATTATTAAATTTTTTTTTTACATTTAGATTGTCAATTTGTATTTTTTTATTAATTTTTTCTTTTGTGCCTGATAATAATTTTTCTTTGAAAATTACAGAAAATATTTTAAAATCAAAAAGCATATTTAATTTTCTTAATATAAAGAAATTAGATAACAAAACATTTGATAAAAATTTATTTAATAATATTGAAAAATCTATAAATCCTTTTATAAATAATGAAAAAATATCATTATATTGGCCTTCTAAATGGAAAAATCAATTTATGTTTACTAATGCACCAAATAATTTTTCACATGACTTTAATATTAAAAAAGATATTTTACATCAAGCTTTACTATTACCTAAAAATTATACAATTATAGATTGTGGTGCGCACATCGGTGATGGGACTGTTCCAATCGCACAGGCTCTTAAATACTATAATAGAGAAGATATAATTATTTATGCTATAGAACCTTCTATATACAAATGTAAATTTATTGAAAAAATCGTTCAACTAAATAATTTAAAAAATATAAAAGTATTAAATTATGGGTTAAGTGATGTTAACCAAACATGTTATTCACTTAAGAACAAATTTTCAATTAATTCAGGAGGATTAATGTGGGATAATATAATTAAAGATAGTGATGACACTGAAAAATGTAATTTTGTAAAATTAGATACTTTATATGAAAAAGGAATAATTGAAAAAATTGGAATAATACATTTTGATGTTGAAGGGAATGAGGAAAAGGCCTTAAAAGGTTCAAAAAAAATTATAAATGAATTAAATCCATATTTAAGCATTGAACAAAATGATTTAAGTTTAAATCAATTATTAAATTTTCTTGCAAAAAAATATAAATTTGAAAAAAAGATAGAATCTAATATAATATTGAGATATATCAGTTAGAAAATAATATTAAAAATATTTAACAGATGATACTGAATTATGGGTTTAGAGATAGTTTTCAGTGCAAATGTAATTGGAATATTTGGACCAACAGATATTGTAAAAACAAGACCTTGGTATGGTAAATATTTAATTGGTAAAGATAATAATTTTCCAAATATAAAAGAAGTTGTTAATTTATTAAACTAATGATAAACTAAATTAAGATTTTTAATTATAATTAAAATTTTATTTATACAAGCTTGATTAAAATCGTTAAAAAATAGTCCAGGAGTTTTTATATGTTCAAGTAAAATGTAATCAGTTTTTTGTTCATTATTAAATGCTCCCCAACGTTTTGGTGTAGTTGTTTTTTGTTTAGAATAAATACCTATTATATTTTTTTTTAAACATGATGCAATATGTAGAGGCCCTGTGGATGTAGAAATAAATAGTGAAGATTTATCAATAAGAGCTACAAGATTTAGTATACTTCTTGTATTAATAAATAATATTATTTGGTTTTTATATTTAATTTTATTTTTTATCATCATTAGATTATGCTTTTCATTGAGTGTTCCAGTTAAAATTATATATAAATTTCTATAATTGTCTATTATATTATCAATAATATCACAATAGTCATCTATTTTGATATTTTTACACGATTTATTATTATTAGGATGTATAATTATATATCGTTTATTTTTTATCTTGTGTTTTTCTAAAAATAAATTAATATTATTTAAATGTTCATCATTGTAATATAATTTTGTATTAATTTTATAGTTTAATTGATATAGTTTAGGATTAAGTAATTTTATTAAGTCTAAATTATACTCGGCTTCATTTTTTAAACATAAGGATCTATTTTGTGATACACCATAATTAAATGTATAAAATGAAGCTAACTTACTTATTGGTCCAATTTTAGTTTCGATATGCAATTTATTAATTAACTGATATATATTTTTAGTAGAATATAAACAGATTAAAATATCATATTTAAAATTATTTAATTTTTCTATAAAATTTTTATTACAGTGTTCGTAAACAATTATATTATCAATAGTAGGTATTGATTTAATAATGTCTCTATTATAAGAATTTACAAGAACAGATAAGTTTGAATATGGATACATTTTTTTTATTTGATTAAAACAAGGAATTGATAAAATAAGATCTCCTATACCATCATTTCTTATAATTAAAATTTTTAATTTATGAGAATTTTTTATAGCTAAGCTATCATTTTTAAATATATTAAATTTTATTAATATATTTATAAAAATATTTTTTAACCAACATAAAATTTTATACAACATTTAAATATGATATATTTTTTTACACTTTAAAAAACGAAATTTATAAAAAATATATTATAGATACTTAATAATATGTTTTACTAAATCATTATAAATGATATTTTTTTTTTTTTATCTACTTTTCTTTATAATAATAAATTTAAAATTATATATATATATTTATTATTTTATTACTTATAAAGAACATAATAAAAAAAATATTTTAGGATTATGTTTATCAGGGGGAAATGGTGGTATTGAATTATATTTTATTAATTTAATAAATTATTTTAAAAATTCAAACACAAATATTTATTCTATTTTTAAAAATAATTCTTTGATTTCCGATAATATTAAAGTTAAAAAAAAAATATTTATATATAAAAAAATAAATATATTTAATATATTATATTATGCATATAAGATAAGTTTATTTGTTACAAAAAATAATATAAATACAATACATATTGGTTGGACAAATGATCTACTCTTAGCTGTTTTAATTAAAAAAATGTGTATTCAGAATATTAAGATTATATATTTCCGACAAATGAAAATTACTAGATTTAAAACAAATATTTATCATAAATTTTTATATAATAATGTAGATAAAATTTTACTTATAACTGAAAAATTAAAACTACAAACCCAAAAATTTATTCCTTATTTTAATAAAAAAAATTTAAAGGTTTTAAAATATGGTGTCAAAAAGCAGACTAAGATAAGCGATATAAATACAATTATTAAACATTTTAATAAAAATACATTTAATATTGGTATATTTTCAAGAATAGAGGAACAAAAAGGACAACATTTAGTTATTCAAGCAATAAATGATTTATATTTAGAAAAAGGTAATTTTTTTAATTTGTATATAGTTGGGCATATACAAAATACAATATATTATAATAAACTAAAAAATTTAGTTAAAGAATATAAGTTAACCAATAATATATACTTTATTGAATTTATTAAAGATCCAATAAAAATTATGGAATATTTTGATTTAATTATATTACCAACTTATGAAGAAACATTTGGATTAGTTATTATAGAAGCCATGTTAATGAACACATCTATTATAGGTAGCAATGCAGGGGGTGTTCCAGAAATAATTACAGATAAATACAATGGTTTATTATTTGAACCAAAAAACTATAAATCTTTAAAAAAACAAATAAATTTTTTATTAGAAAATCCCATGTTAAAAGATAAAATGATTAAAAACGCTTATAATTTTGTTTTAAAAAATTACGATTATAAATATCATTTTGATACTTTAAACTTATTGTTTAATATATAAATAATACTTTTCTAAAAATATTTTTAAAGTTAAAATTAAAGAATATAGTAATCCTGATATATTATTTAAAAAATTTAGGTCTATAATATAATACTTTAAAAACATAAAATAGGTGATAAATAAGATTGATACATAATTAGTTTTTAACCCATTTTTAAAATCAATATCCGCTTTTAATTTAGATTGTTCATCAATCGATTTTAAATTTTTTTCTAAATTTTTAAGATATTTTGTTTCTTTCACTTTATATTTTAAAATATAAAGATAATAATATTTTAATACAGATGCTAAGACATGAGTAAATGAAAAATAAATACCATAGATACCATCCAAAAATCCCAATTTAAATATATATAATTTAAAAAATTGAATAAAACAATTAATAAATATAAAAAATATATTTGAATATATATTTTTATTAAGTTTTACCATACCTAATAGTTTTCCATATTTTACACATTTTTCTAAATGATGGTAGACATTCTTAAAGCTATAATGAACAATATCTCCTTTTAATATTTTTTTTTTACCATCAATTATTAATTTGTCATGTGGACTACCTTTAAAATATGCATTTTTGTTTATAAATAGTCTCAATGGATAATCATTCCAAAATATATAATTTAGTTTTACATCATTAAAAACTGTATATCGATGTAAATAATACCCAGAATATTTATAATTATTTTTTATTGTGTGCCTTATATTATCAATTATTTTTTCTGTCAATATTTCATCTGAATCTAAAGATAATATCCATTTTGTTTTACAGTTTTTAATCATAAAATTTTTCTGATTACAATAACCTTCCCATATATTTTGAATTACTTTTACGTCTAATTCCTTACATATTTCTAATGTTCTATCTGTTGAAAATGAGTCTATTACTAATATATTGTTTGTGAGTTTTTTGCAAGATAAAATTGTTTTTTTTATTCTTTCTTCTTCATTAAATGTAATTATACCTATAGTTAACAAATTATTCATAAATATATATATATATATATATGTAATTATTTATTTTAAATTTATTACCTTACTGAACATTCTTTAATATAGAAATATAATCTTGAATTCCTTTTTCTAAATTATATTTAGGTTGATATTCAATATCATTTGCAATATCTGCTTCTGTATGATTCTGATAAAAATCATATGGATTGTCAAAATACTCTATTTCTAAATTTTTATCAATCGTTTTATTAATGATTTTTACAATATCATTGAAATTTCTTGATTTTCCAAATCCTATATTATATATACCTGATTTATTTGATAAAGCGGCTTTGATATTAGCTTCAACTATATCATTAATGTAAACGAAATCTCTTTTTTGTTCACCATACTTAAATAATCTAGGATTTTTGTTGTTTGACATCTGTAAATATAATTGATAAATCATAGAAGCCATTTTACCTTTGTGTTGTTCTCCTGGTCCATATACATTAAAATATCTTAAACCTACTATGTTTAATTTTGGATTTTTTTCTATAAAGTCCAATGCTAAAATATCCATTTTTAATTTTGATTCACCATAAATATTTGTCGGTGTTTCATAACTACCTACACTATTCGGAGGTTCAGAATTTCCATAAACTGCAGCGGATGACGCATAAACTAAAACACAATTATGTTTTTTTGTAATATTTAATATTTTTTTAAATGAATTTGTGTTTGTTTTTAGCATTAAATCTTTATCATTAACTGTTGTATCAACTAATGCTGCTTGATGAAATATATAATCAAACTTTATATTATTTAATTTTTCCATATCACTTTCGCATAATAAATTCCCTTCAATAAATACGATTTTATCATTTTGTATTTTAGAAACTTCATCAGAAAAATTATATATTTCAATATTTTTATGTTTTAATAAATATTTAATTATATTTGAACCTATAAAACCTGAACCTCCAGTAACTAGTATTTTTTTATTGTCAAACATTTATAATAATCTATTATAAAAACTAATTTTATTTAACGTATTACAAAGCCAATTCTAATTTTTTTTTAATATTTATATTATATTTTTTTAGATAATTAATTGTATTATTTATTTTATTTTCAGAATCACTTAACAATAAGATTTTAAGAGTATTTATTATAATTTTATAATTACTACATATATATATACATTTTTCAATATTTAATACATCAAACATATCTTTTTGAGTATGAAAACTTGGTCCCATAATAATTAAACATTTATTTATAATAGGTTCCACTAAATTGTGACAGCCTACATTGTTATATGTTCCACCCATAATACAAATTTTAGATACACTAAGTGCTAATTGAACTATACCATATAAATTACATACTATTAAATTATTATTATTTACAATATTATCGAAATTAATAGTTTGTTTATCTAACAAATAATAGTTAAAGTCTTTAAATTTATGTTTATTAGAAAGATTATCAGATAAATACCTTGGAATATATATAATTTTAACATTATTATCGATACAATATTTTATTATTTTTTTATGTATAAAAAATTCATTTTCATGCGCAGATACAATTGTTATAATATTATTTTTTTTAGGTAATTCGATTAGGTCAGTTTTAACATTAAGTAGTTTAGTGTTCCCTAAAAATTCATATTTAGATAAATAGTCACTGATATTAATATTATTTTTCAAAAATATTTTATCAATTAATAAATTATGTAGTATATTTCTTAGTTTTTTTTTTTCTTTTTTCTTGTAATTTATAGCTATAATCTTAATTCTTAATAATTTTATAATTATAATAAATATTGGCCAAATATCACTCTCAATTATTATTAATTTCTTAAATTTGTAATTTAATATAAAAAAAAATATATTTATGAAAGTTTCATATGGTTTTAATATTGTATTATTAATACCTTTTTTTTTTAATAATCTTACTCCACTAGGAGTCCAACCTGATATTAGAAAATTTTTGTTTTTATTTTTTAGTATTTTAATTATTGGTATTATTGATTGAAGTTCACCACAAGATGCTCCATGAATAAGATAATCATAATTTCTACATTTTAGAGTATTAATTCCTAATCTTTCTTTAAATTCTGAAAAATTTATATTATATTTGATAATATCTCTAATTAAAAAGAATAAAAGTATAAATAGATTAAACAATAAAAAATTTAAAATCATTTTAAATATATATATTTTTTTTTTTAAATTAACTTTCACAATATATTTTTCTAATATTTTTATTATATAAATTTATGCAAAAGTTTTTACTGTTTTTTAATGCCAAATCTTTATAATCTATTTTATTATTAATAACATATTTAATTTTTTCCGCTAAATCAATATAATTATTGTTTTTAAAAAATAATCCAGTGTGATTATTTATAACTGTTTCACGAGAACCGCCTATATTACTAGCAATAATTATTTTTCCAGAAGCCTGTGCTTCAATAGCAACTCTACCAAAAGTTTCTTGTTTTCTAGAACTCGATATTATTATATCAGATAATTGATATAGAGCTGGGATGTCATCGCAATCTTCATCTATAATAAAATTATTTACTAAATTGAATTTTTCGATCAATTTATTTAATTGCTGTTTATAATTTTCATTTCCATTTCCAATTAGCAAATATTTATATTTCTTATTTTTTACTAAGTTTGCCGCCTTAACTAATAAATCCTGTCCTTTCCAAATAGCTAATCTTCCTGGTAATGTAATTACTTTTTCTATAGATGTATCTATTTTATATTTATTTTTCAGATTATCTATTCTTGATTGAGCAATATTTTTAAACTTTTCTAAATCAATTCCTCTATAAATTACTTTAATATTATTAGAATAAATATTATAATATTTTTCTAAATGTAATTTCATGAATTTTGAAGGCACTATAGTAGGACTACCATAAGTCATAATACTATTAAATTTATTTTTTATAGAATTTTTATATCCAGAGTAATAGCCATGAAATGTTGTTATAAATTTAGTTCCAGTAATATAACATGCTATATAACCTGACCAAGCAGGAATTCGTGACCTTGCATGTATTATATCAATTTTTTTTAATAATATTATAAAAATTAAGATAAATGTATTGATAATGATTGCAAATGGATTTTTCCAATTAAATGGAATATAAAAATGCTGAATATTATTTTTTTCTAAATCTTGCACTTTTTTACCACCAGAAGATGCTACAAATGGTATTATATTGGGTTGTTTCTGTAAGAATAAGACTGTATCTAATGTTCCTTGTTCCACACCTCCTATATTTAATGCAGGTAAAATTTGTAAAACGCGTATTTGTTTTTTCATTATTATATTTTAAATAAATCTTAAATTTTATTTAAGTAATTTTGTGATTAGAAAACTATATTGATATTTTAATATGAAAATTGCATTAGTGATGTGGTATAATGATAAGATTAAAGAATATGCCGATATTAATTATAAAATAAATTATGAATATTGTAAAAAATTTGGTTATGATTTAATTAGATCTAATCAATGTCTTACAAATCATGTATGGTTAGAAAGATTTTTTTTAATTAAGAAAAACATAGATAAATACGACTATATTATTTGGATAGATGCAGATGCTCACTTTATATATCCATTTATACCATTGACTAAAATAATAAAAAGAAATCTGGATAAACACTTTATATTTTCTGAAGATATGAAACACTATTCAACACTAAGAGATAATAATATACCAAATTTAAACGTAGGTATATTTATTATAAAAAATACAGATTATTCTAAAGAATTATTAAATAATTGGATTGATTATGCTATTAAAATAAAAGATAATGGTGAAGAGAAAAAAGCCTTTGACCAAGATTCTATAGCAATTTTAATAAAAAAAAATTACAAAAATTTAAAAAATATGAGTATTATTTTACCATTTGGAATATTACAAAGATTTTCATATAAAAAAATCAATAAAAATAAAAAAATAATAGTTAAATATCCAATACTGTTGCTTAAATATAAATTAACACATCCATTTATTTGTCATCATGCAGGTGAAAGTCATGATACTAGGGTAAAATTAAGTAAAAAATATTATGATAAATTATTAAAATATTAGATAAATAATAAATATATAATTAATTTTATTTTTTGAAAAAGCGAACATAAATTTGAAATTATTATTTTATAAAAATTATATAACAAGTTTATAATCTTCAACATAAATCGTTGATATCTTGTTTTTGTTCCAGAATAGCAACTAATATTAAATATATTTAGATTATATTCTTTATCAAATTTACATGTAGACAAAGCTTTCCATCCACAGAGACTATTATAATTTCTTGTTGATTTTAAATTCATATAATTGTCTAAAATAGATCCTAAATCTAAATAAATATTATCTTTTTCAATTTTAAATAGTTCATAAATTAGAACATTTGATAGTGCTCCGCCACAAAATAAAAATAAATGATTCTTTATATTGTTTTCTAACAAATACTTTTTAAGTTTTTTGGTGATCATTTCATACTTTTTGTGTGCATTAAAATCTAATTTAAACCAATATTTAACATTAAAAGGTAATCCTTTTAAATTAGCTTTCTTATTTGATATTAATATTATAGGATATGTATTAAAAAGTGGAAGTATGTTTTTTTTAAAATAAGAATAATTACTGTTATTGAAAATATTTGCATATGTATAGTTGTTTTCATAATTAATAGTTAATTTTAAATCATCAGTAAGAAATTTTCTGAAATGGTCTTTTTCTTCACAACATGAACATAATATGCCTTTAATATAATTATGCGAAGAGTAAATTAATGAATCTTTAATTTTTTCAATAAAGATAAGGTCATCTTTTTGTAATTCCCATTCAGAGTTTTTTGCTAAATAAGTCTCATCTCGTATTGAACGTAATTCACCATCACCAAATCTTATAAATGCAAAATTTGTTTTATGTTTGATTAAATAATGTATATCTTTTATTTTTTTTTTAAACATATTTTCTTGTTTTAGATTATTAAATATATTACCTAAAAAACTATACTTATTACATAAATTATAATATCTCCTTTTATTTTTACATATAGTTTTATCTATTCCTTTACTAATAGAAGTATCTGCTATATTTCTATCATATTTAAATTCTTCAATATTATTTTCAATATTTAAATCAACTTTAATACAATTAATATTATACTTATTTATGAAATATGAAATTGTTAAATCATCTGAAAAATATAAATTTTTATCATTATTTATTTTTAAACACCCAGTTATTTCATCTATACATAAGTTTTTAACCGTTTTTTTATAAAATCCTACACCTCCATATCCTCTTAAAAATGAATTTATACCTAAATATTTTATATATCTAAATCGATAAAATAAACTAATACCAGTATTTAGAGATACAGCTGATAACCCTTCTGGATAATTTTCGATAGAATCGAGTAAAGATTTAAACCATAATTTACTATATTTTATATCATCATCACAATAAATAAAAATATCATCTTCTTTAATCATTTTATCAAAAACTGAAATAAATTTTAATATTGGACCATAATCCCTATCCCAAAATTTAATAATTAAATTATTTAAATTATAATAGTTGTCAGGTATTATTAAATGTTTTCCTCTTATAGAATATTTATATACATTTAATATAATTTTAATATTTGAATTAAATTGGATAATATTGTTATAGAAATTGATAAAATATTCAATCCTTTCAGGATATGTAGTAATAGATATATATATCATAATTATTATTATATTTTATAGAAATATTGTTACCGCTTATATTTAATTTCGGAAATATATCAATAATCTAATCTATATTAGTATTAAAATGTATAATATTACTGTATCAAATGGAGAAATTTTAGATAAATACACTATTTTAATAATTAAATTAGATAAAATAAAATCCCAAACTAAATTATTAAATGTCAAAAATGAACTAAAAGTTTTAGAACCAATTGTTAAAGAATTAATCAATAAATACGATATTGAAATTTTAATTAATAAATTAAAAGATATAAACAATAAATTATGGAATATAGAAGATAATATTAGAGAAAAGGAAAAATTAAAAGAATTTGATCAAAAATTTATAGATATAGCTAGAAGCGTCTATTATAATAATGATATAAGGGCTCAGATTAAATATCAAATTAATACTATAACAAATAGTGAATTGTGTGAAGAAAAATCATATGAATCATATTAAACGTTCATAGTTTATAAAAATCTTATTATATTAATCATATTTTAATCTTTTTATATGTGTATTCCAAATATTTGATAAAACTAAGTAAGCTTTATATTTTTTTTTATTATTAAAATATAGAAAATTACTCGAGAAATTATCAGTATTTTCTGAAGTGCATTGAATATCAGCATATTCATTTAATAAATTAATATAGTACGATAACATACTTTCTACACTCATATTATCTATTATAAATTTTTCAGCATTGTCTGAAATTTTTTTACATTTTTCTTGATTTTTATTTAACCAAACACAAAGCTCTATCAAATCTTTTTCTTCGAAATCTTTTTTAAGTGAAACATAATGAATATTTTCTTTTAAAGCCCCATAAAACCATTGTACTTGTGTAGATTCATGTTTAATAGTTAAACAACCACTATATAAACGCCATAAATAGCCTGGCCAAGTGCATCTGCAACCATCAAAAACAATTTGATATTTATATTTTAAGTGGTCTTGTTGTTTTATAAAATTATTTTCATTATTTATATAATTTTTGTTTTTTTTTGCTATTTCAGAAAATTTTTTTCTATATGCTGTATTTAATGAACCTCTCCATATTATTTTATTCTCTTTTTGATTAAAATGCCAGATTTTTTTTTTCTTATCTATTTTTGTTTTAAGGTTATTCCAAGAATCTTTATGTTTACCTCTTAATGTCAGCCAATCTGGAATTAAAATATTATATTTTTCTATACTTTTATTTAAATCTTTCGCGAATGTGAAAATAGGCTGAATTTCATCATTTAAACAATAATCTTGTAATGATATTATAAAATCTACATTTTTTACAAATTCCTTAATTCTATATAGTATACTGCATATATATTTATATTTAGCAGTAACTTTCCTCTTATTATCGTGTCTTAACAAGGCAAATGTATTACCTTTATAATAAAATAATTTATTGTCAACTATTTTAAATCGAACTAATAGTAGAGAAGAATTTCCCTGAGATTTTTGCATTATTTTTTCTAAATTACTATTACTCATATCATATTTATTGAAGTATTTTAAATCTTCCTGAATCTGATTATTACACCATTCAGGTAAATCAATATTTAGATTTTTGCTTTTTATGTTATTAAAGTAGTTGTAAATCATATATAATTTATATATATATATAAATTATATATAAAATAAACTAATAATTAATTATATAAATATTAATTGATAATTTATATATATATGAATATTTTGATTTTACAAATATCAGCCTTAGGAGACATTATTTATACATTGTATAATATCAAAAAATTGTATTATAGCTTAGACAAACCTAATATAGATTGGATAGTTAAAAAAAAAAATGAAATATTAGAAAATCAAAAAGAAATAAATAAAGTTTTATTATTGAAAGATAATATTGAAAATAAATACGATATAATTATCGATTTTGGGACAAAAAGAGAAACATTATATACAAAATTTAACTTAACTGGGAAAAAATTTGGATTTAAATCAGAAAAAAAACATTACGTATCATGGTTTAATGATTACAATGCAAATTTTAATTCTAATATAAGTGTTGTAAAAAATCAAGAAAACTTATTAAAGTTTATATGCAATTTATATAAAAACCCTTTTAAAATTGACTATAATTCTAAAATTGATTATACTGAAAATATCACTAAAAAAATTCGAGATTATATAGAAATAAATAATTTAAAATCTAAAAAAATTATTCTAATAAATCCAAATGCTTCTCGTAGAACAAAGGAAATACCAAGTGATATATTAATAGATTTTATAATCAATCTAGATAAAAATATTTATAATATAATATTAATTGGTGAAAAATTTGGGGAAACCGCATCTCATATTTCAAAAAGTGTAAAAGATAGTGAAGGATGTTATATATTACCTAAATATTTAGATAATTTGTATAGTTTAGGGTATTTAATAAATTATAGTGATGTATTAATTACACCCGACACATCAATTCTACATTTAGGAGAATTTCAAAAAAAAAATGTTATAGGTTATTATTTAGGTAAAAACTGTAATACTAAATTTATGTCTTGGGGTAATTTAGGAAATAAAAAATTTCAATTAGATGATATTAAAAACTGTAGCCAAGAAACATTTTTAAATTATATTGAATTAATAATATAGAATTAATTATTATATATTATATTTAAATATTTGCAAATAATATTTTTTATTGATTCATTGTATTTTATATTATTTCTTTTGTATTCAATGATATTTATTTGCATTTCTGATAAGCTACTCCAAAGTCTCGTATAGAATAATCTATTTTTTTCTTTTGTGCTTTTATTATTTATAATTATATTTTTAGATTTTAATTTATCTAAACTACTAAAATTTACTGTTAGATGAATAACATTTATATTAGTTAACCCCGCTAAATGATACAATCCTGAGTTTCTAGTTATAATTAATTTGTTGTTAAAACACAATCCGACAAATTTTTCCAAAGACACAGTTTCATTTCCTAATAGATTAATTACATTAGGATTTTTCAATATGTTTTGATTTTTTATAATACTTCCTACTAGTATAAACTTTTTATCTGGATTATTTTTTATTACATAATCAATTCTCTGGTCATACAATTTATTGTTGTTTTCGCTTTTATTTCTTGTTATGGACCCAAAACATACTATAATGTTATTTTTTAAATTATCACTGATTTTATAGGTTTCAAATTTACTTTTTATATACGATTGAATATCTTTTCTAAAATCTTTTCTCACAAAATGTACAAATATATTATTAGTAATAAAGTTTATAGTTGTTTTTTTATCTAAAATATATATATTATCACATTTAATATTTTTTGTTTTTTCTATAATATTATTATATGTAAATATTACATCTGGAGCAGTATAATTACCATTATAATTGTCAATATGTGTATAGCTAAATAAATCTTTAAAATTATCAAAAAAACTTATAATTTTATAATTAGCAATTACTGTTATATGTGAATTATAATATTTCTTATAGTAAAATGCTAAATAAAAACAATAAAATATGAAATCTCCTAAAAAATTACTGACGTTTATAATTAAAATATTTTTATATGGTTGGTTTAAAAAATCTAACATTTATAATTATAATATATATATATATATGAATAAAATAAAAAATATTTAAGAGCTAGAAAAAATAGAAGAATAAATCATTATGAGAATTCAGATGTTAATTTAAATTTAGACAATTTATTGGTTTACAATATCAATATTTCAAATAAAATTAGAATAGGTAGTAAAAATGATGGAGGATATGTTGTTGTAAAAGTTTGTGACTATGATTTATTACTATCAGGTGGCATTAGCAATAACGTTGAATTCGAAAAGGATTTCTATAAATTGAATAAAACGACCCCCATTATAGGATTTGACGGAACAATTGAAAAATTACCAAAAACAAGGGTTCCAATAAAATTTATTAAAAAAAATATAGGTCCTGATGTCACTCCAACAACAACAAATATGAAAAACTATATTGCTAATTACCAAAATATATTTTTAAAATTAGATATAGAAGGAAGCGAATTTGATTTTTTAAGATGTTTAGGAACCAAAGAAATGAATAAATTTAAACAAATAGTAATCGAATTTCACCATGCTCATTGTAGTAAAGAGTGTTGGGATATATTAAAAAAAATAAACCAAACACATTATTTAGTTCACATCAATGGAAATAATAATGAATCTATACTTATTTTAAAGAATCATAACAACATACATCTACCTAAAGTATTTGAATGCACCTATATAAGAAAAGACCTATATTTAGGTGATTTAAAATTAAATACGTATAATTTTCCTACTGTTCTAGATTCGCCATGTAGGCCTTCTAGACCATTAATTAAATTATTGTCATATCCTTATAGTCTTTAGTAATAATTATATATTCAATGAACGGCTATTAAAGATTCAAATCTTTAACAATTTATATTTTAAAGTTACTTTTTTGATTTATAAAAAATGATTTATTTAATAAGTATATATATATATTCATTAGATATTTTTAAAAATACTGATTATAAGTTTAAATATTTATTTTTAAATATTAATAAAAACAATGAGTATGATTAATACAGGAATATTTACAGGTGGTAACGATAAATACATTCATTTTATAATAAATTTATTAGACTCAATTATAAATTTGAATCTTAATATACCAATATATATTATTGATGGAGGATTATCAAAAAATAGTATTAGTCAAATTAATTTAAGAAACTGTAAAGTTTTAAATTATACAAAATTAGATTACTTATATAAAAAGGACCCAAAGAGTAAAATAAATATTTTAAGACTAAGGATAAATGAAATAGTAGATAAATATGATTTGAAAATAGAAAATATAATATGGTTAGATGCAGATACATGGGTTCAAACACCAGAAATATTTAATATATGTAATAACATTTGTAAAAAAGGTAAATTAGGTATAAAATCTCAATCGTGCAGATATGATAAAAAAACTATTAGATATAAAAATGTAATAGGAAATTTATGTATTTTAAATAATATATTGTATAAAAATTCAAAAAAAATTAATATAAAAGCAAAAGATAGTGAAATATTAAAAGCCGCAGCAACACTAAATTCAGGAGTTTTTTGTTTACCTTATAAATCATCTATATGGAATACTTTAAAAAAATGGCAAGAAAAAATAATAAATGATAATGGTAATCTATTTTCAAGTGACCAATTAGTTATAGGTTGTTCTGTATATATTGATAATATCAATTATGAAATATTACCAGATAATTGTAATTATTTTTTTGGTTATTCTATACGATATAGCACTAAGACAAATAAATTTTTAGAGTATTATCCACCTTATAATACAATAAGTGTATTACATTATTGTGGTATAGATAAATTTAAAGAGAATTGGTTTTTAAGAGCGGTTGAAGATGAGAATGATAATAAAATTATCAAAGATATTCGCTTTAATAAAATAGATAATTTCATAGTTTCCAATCAGTTTCAAAAGTAACATAATTTATAAGTACTACTTTTCTATACCTAATATTTTTCCCTTTTTCTAATCCATGCCAAGAAATCTTACTTGGAAAAAACATATATCCAGAATTATGTATAAATGGAATTGTATTAACTAATCTTAAATCCTGATTGTAAATATCTGTTCCGTTATTAATATCTTCTCCATTGTCATTAATAAATAATAAAAAGCTCATTTTTTTTTCAGGTATATCCACATGTTTTTCTAACCAAAAATTTTCTTTATCTAGGATAACTTCAAATCTTAGATAACAATTTTCTAATGATATATTACCTAAATTTTCAATATCTTTAACAGTATCTTTTCTAATTAAAAATTTTATACATTTTTCTATACTAGGATAATTTTTAACAGTATTTTTATCTATAAAATATCTTAAGTTTCCATTAACTCTTTCACCATTATAATTTTTAGAATCTATATTTTTATCTAGCTCAGATACTATATGATTTATTTCATAAATAGTATCGCGATTAAAACAATTATAAAAATTGTAGATTAAATAAGGTTTTCTATTTAAATCATACTGTTGTAAATTCATTTATAATAGATTTATTTATTTTTTTTAATAAATTATCTTTAATTAAATTAAATTTCAATTTAATATCTTTATTGTAATATTGTAGATAATCCTTTTTTTCTAATATTTTAATTCCTAATTTTAATCGTTTTCCAATATTACCTGTTTCAATAATATAAGGCATATTTCCACTTTGTATTGCCTCACTTATCATACAAAAACTATCATCACTTATTAAGATTATTTCTGAATTATAATATGCATCTTTAATACTACCATATTTATCATTTACAGAAAATCCTAAGTTATTAATTTTTGTTATTAAAATTTTTGGGGTTCTCCTAGAAGTTATGATATTAATTTTTTTTTTATAATAATTTTTCTTAACTTGTTTAATACACTCGATAATATTTTCAATATTGTATTTTTTTCCATGTAAACTACCTCCAATTAAAATACTTATTATATTATCTCTTTTATTATTGAGAGAAAATCTATAAGTATTTGGTGCAATAGGAAAGTGTATATTATTTTTTGGAGAGCGTTCATACCAATCATGTGTAGGAATTATCTGAAATTTAAATAACCAAGATGGGTATCCAAAAGGTTTTTGTATTGAACATACAGGTATGTTTAATTGGTCTGCTATAATTATAGATTGAGCAACAACCGATTTACCAGTTACAAACACATAATCATATTTTTCGTTAAATTTTATAAACGTTATCCATCGTAAAAAAATAAAGTATATTATAAGTAAAAAATAACTTACTATTATATTATTTATATTTATTAAACGTAATATAAAACTCTTTGTTTTTCTATCTTTATTTATCCAATATATAATACCTTTTGCTTGTTCTAAATTATAATTATTGGGACAAATTGAAATAATATTCATTTATAAATAAAAAGTGAATATTATTTTAAATATAAATAAATTTTATAATTAAAATGTATAGTTAATAATTATTATTCATAATTATTCTTCAACTGGGACTTCTGATTCAACTGAAACTTCTGGTTCAACTGGGACATCAGTTTCAACTGGAGCTTCTGGTTCTACTGGAACTTCTGGTTCAACTGGGACATCTAGTTTAGGTGCTTCAGAAGTATAATCAATATGAACACTTTCGTCATATAATTCTATGGCATATTCGTCATACCACCATTTTTTTCCATCAAATTCAACATTAAATGGTTTAAAACTTCTGTCGTTTTCAACTATTACTCCTATGTTATTTGATTTTAAGGGACCCTCTACTGCATCACTAAAATCTTTAAAATTAGATACTAATACAACCCTATCACCAGTATTTAATTTACTTGTAAATTTATGAGGTTCGGGTTCTACCCAATCTTCTGTTTGTGGTGATTTTTTTTGTTTTTTCTTTTTTAATCCTAATATTGTTCTTAATCCCATTTTATAGATATATATATATATATATATAAAAATTTTACAAAATTAACACAAAATAAATACTTATAAAATAATAATTAAATATAATATATATATGAATAAGTGTGTTGATAAAGTAATCTATATTAATTTAGCAGAAAGACCTGATAGAAAAAATAGCTGTTTAAAAATTTTGAATAATTTATTTGATAAAGAAAAAATAATGAGATTTGAAGCAATCAAGCATAAAAAAGGTTATATTGGCTGTCTTATGAGTCATATAGAATGTTTAAATATTGCAATTGAAAATAATTGGAATAATGTCTTAATTGTAGAAGATGACATTAATTACACAGAAGAAAGTCAAAATATTTTAGTAAATCTGACAAGAAAACCATTTGATGTAATTATTTTAGGTGGGACACTCATTTATTATAATCCATTTAATTATAATTTATATAAATGCAATACAACTACCGCATACATTGTTTCAAATAAATATTTACCTATTTTAAAATCTATATGGAATGAAGATTTAAAAAAATTAATAAGAACAGATAATTACTATAAATATTCAGCAGATAAATCATGGAATAAACTTCAGTATCGTGATAATTGGAAAATAGTCTATCCTCCTATTTTTATTCAAAAATTAGGAGAAAGTGATATTATAAATGGTTATATTAATTATGAAAAATATTTTTATACTGTTAATTTTTGGTGTTTTATAAGAGAATTTAAAAAAATAATTAATAAATCTATAGTATTTTTATTTTTATTTTTATTTTTATTTTCAATACTATATTTTTAAAAATTATTTAAATTTATTTTCTATTATTCCTTCTAATTTTTTGTTGATTACAACGGGAATATATAAATAAGGAATTTTATTTAAGTTTGATACTGACATTTCTAAATCATCTATTATAGCTGGATTTTTTGTAATTATATTTTCAATATTTTTTAATTCATCATTATTTATTAAGAAATTCCTTAAATTAAAATCGGTTATTATACCTTTTAAATTCATATCTTTATCAACTATACAACTATATCCTACTTTATATTTAAACATATTTAATATAATCTCATTTATAGTATCTGTTATACAATTATAGCAAGTTTTATTTATAGGAATAATAATATCTTTAACTTTTTTACTTAGTAAACCTATATTTCCTTTAGGATGATTATAATTATATTCTTTTAAAGTAATATTATTATTATTCATTAAATAGTAAATTATAAAATTAAAAATGATGGTAAAATTAATTACACTTGAAGTTGGAATCAAATTAAATTTTCCATCTAATTCTTTTGTTTCAGAAAAAATAAAGGACTCATTACAATATTTAATAATTTTTGCTTTCTTATTTGTTGTAATTAAATATTTATTATCGTTTTTTATATATTTTATATTATCTATTAATTCACTAGTATTGCCACTATTACTGATAATTATAATAGTATCATATTCGTGAATACATCCTATATCTCCGTGAGTTAAGTTAATACAATTCAGATCAAAAGCTGAATAATTTATAGATTTTAATATATCAGCAAAATATATTGCAAGTGGAACATTTTTTCCCACTCCTAAAATATAAATATTTTTTTTAGAGTTTTTAATTACATCTACGATTTTTTTAATTTTACTAATATCTATAGAATTAATAAAATGATTAATATTTGTTTTAATGTAACTTTTTAAATCCATATTGTAAACAATAAATTAATTATTGTTTTCTAACATATCATCTGTATGTTAATTTTATAATTTTTATATATACATTTATAATAAATGAGTAATATTATACAGGGATTATGGATCGGTAAAACTTTAAGTAAGATGGAACAATTATCTATAAAGTCTTTTTTAGATAATGGTCATGAATATCATTTATATACATATAGTGATATTAAAAATATTCCAAAAGGAACTGTAATAAAAGACGGTAATGAAATAATTCCCGAAAATCAAATTTTTACTTATAAAAATGGTTCTTATTCTGCATTCTCAAATTTATTTAGATTTACAATGTTGCATAAAAAAGGAGGATATTGGGCTGACACAGACCTGGTATGTATAAAAAAAATCGATTTAGATAGCCCATATGTATTTACTTCTGAACCTATAGATAATTATAGAAAAAGTATATTAACTTCTAGCTTAATCAGAATTCCTAAAAATTCACCTGTTGCAAAAGAAGCAATTAAAATACAAATGTCACATAAACAAGAAATATTATCTGGAAATATCGAATGGGGTTCAGGTCCCAAAACCGTTCAACTGATTGTAAAAAAATTTAATTTAGAAAAATATATTTTAGGTTGGAAGGCAATATGTTCGTGTTCTTATAATGATTTTGAAACATTATTAAATATTCCTAAATCACAAATAATTGTAAATAAAAAAGGTCGTATAAAATACTATTTTAGGTCTTTAAGAAATTTAGTGTTATCTAAAGATACATCTTATAATAAAAATATAATTACTTCTTTAGACAATCTTCCTAATGAAATGTATGCTATACATTTGTGGAATGAGATTTGGAGACAAAATAACATTGATAAAAATGATAAATTTGATAAAAATAGTCTTTATGAAGAACTGAAATTAAAATATAATATATAAATTATTAGTCAATATTATTTTTAATATATTCGTATAGATTTTTAAGTCCTTCTTCTAATTTAACTTTTGGAAAATAATTTAAATCCTTTTTTGCCTTATTTATATCAGCAAATGTATGAGGAACATCTCCTAATTGATTTTCAATTTGATTTATTAAAGCTTTTTGACCAGTAATTTTTTCACACAAATTGATAAAATTATTTAATGATATTGGTTGGGAATTACCTAAATTATATATTTCACATTTAATATCTTTTTTATTATCAACGGATGATACAACACCCTGAACAATATCGTCTATATAAGTATAGTCTCTTGAAGAATCACCTGAACCATATTTTTGAAACGATTTTTTTGTTAATATCGAATTCATTAATTTGAAAGGAGCCATATCAGGTCTTCCTCTGGGCCCATATACTGTAAAAAATCTAAGTCCTATATTTTTTATTTTATATAATTGATAATATGTTTTTGCATAATATTCCATAGTTATTTTACTACAGGCATATGGACTATTACATGTATTTATTATATCCATTTCATTAAATGGTAGTTTTTTATTGAGTCCATATACACTACTACTACTGGCATATACAAGCTGTTTTACATTATTTATTCTACATTCTTCTAATATATGTATAAATCCTTCTACATTAATTTTATTATATAATTTTGGATTTTGAATAGAGTATCTGACTCCAGCCATTGAGGCTAAGTGACAAACTTTATGGGGTTTCCATTGAGATATAGAATTTGTTTCACATATATCTTCTTTTCTGAATTCAAAATTGGTATATTTTTGTAAAATTTCTATATTTTTTTGCTTTATTTTCGTATCATAATAATCATTAATATTATCTATACCTAATACTTTATTACCTCTTTTTAATAAATATTCAGATACATGAGAACCTATGAAGCCAGCACAGCCAGTAACTAAAACTTTTAATTCTGTAGATAAAAAAATTTCAGGACAGGTTCCATTTTCTATACAATAATCATGATTTTTACTACAATTTTTTACAGGATAACAATGATGACATTCTGGATGAAAACAATCCCCTAAAACACACCAATTTATTTCCGTCATAAAATAAATATATAATTTAAATAATATATTTATTTTAATAATATACCATAAATATTAAATGTCAGAAGTTATAATTATAGTATATTTATATTAAAAAATTTTTAATTTTATTGTAAAATGTAGTCTCATCTGATCTTTTATTTTTTGTTGCAAACAATCCATCTAATTTTACAAATGCATCTTCCGACATAAAATTATTATTTTCATTTTTAATCATTATTACATCAATAAAATTAGGACGCTCCAAACCCATATATAATTTATTTTTTATAATTGTATAATTATTTATCATTGCTAATTCATTAAAAAAATTTTCATTATAACAATATGCACCATGATTATTTAGATTATTTTTATTTTTAGCAAATGGAACATTGTGAAAAAATACACCACCTTTTTTTACTAAATTGTGAATATTTTTAAAGGTATGATACTGAGGATTTTTAGTCGTTATTATTATTTGTTTTACTTTACTACCAGGTGTGCTTGTAAATTTTTGTCCTACATGTTCTGTTGTTCCATAATTAGTTAAAATATCAAACTGCTTATTTATGTTTTGTTTAAAAATATCTATTTCAAGATTAACTTTTATAGATTTATTACAATGACAATCAAAATCTATAGAAATACATTCTTTAAAATAATAATTAAAAAAGTCCTTGCTATAAAATGCATACCTATCTGATGTTGGTTTAATTGGCCAAATTCGAGGATTTGTATCCTTCCATTTTTTAATATAAATATTTGTTAAATCTTTTTCCCATAATTTTAATTCCTGCTCTCCTAATTCTATTATTGATAAAGATTTAAAATTTTTATTTTTCATAAAATTAAGTAATAATTCAATATCTTTTAATTTAACACCCATATATATATTAAATTGTATATATTTATACTATTAATTTAACATAGATTATAAAAATAGGTTAGTATTTAGATATTAAATTATACAATTATATGAAAATAATAATTACAGGTGGAAATGGATTTTTAGGAAAAAGACTAATAAGAGAACTAACTAATAAAAACTATATTGTATTTATTTATGATTTGATAAATAATTATGATATTTTAAACATAGGACAATTACAAAAAGTTTTTAATGATTTTAAACCTAATACTATTATTCATTTAGCTGCTTGTGCCGTTCTAAACATTTTTGCTGAAAATCCAGATTTAATTTAGAAGTAATTAAATTGACTGGAATTAATCATTACTGTATGAGACTTGCTACATTTTATGGTCCTGAAATGAGACCAACGTTAGCTCCAGCTATTTTATTGATAAAATATATAATAATGAAGTTTAAGAAATACACTGTTATGGTAAACAAACAAGAAATATGACATATGTAGATTATATTGTTAATAGAATAGTTTGTATAACAGAATCAGATGAAAAACACTCAATTATAAATATAACAACTTAAGATATAGTCAGTATTTTAAATATGATTCATTATTGTGAAAAAATCATAAAAAAGACCCAAAATTATTAAAGATAGAGAGGGACAAATTTTTAAGGAAGTTATTGAATCCAAAAGATTACAATAAATGAGTCGAACTCCTAAAACTAAATTTTATGATGAACTTAAGAAAAGTTATGAATATTACTTGAATGATAATTGTAAATGGTAATTAATAGTTGTGTAATTAAATGTGTAAAATTTATATAAATAAAAAAATATAAAATGTATAATGAATATTTTATATTTAGTTAATAAAAATACATATTTATCAAAAATGTCCCGTGTTAGATTTCATGGTATTAATGCCCTAGAAAAAATATCTAATATTACTTATTCTGGAATAGGATGGGATAATTATGATAATAAATCAAGTGTTCAGAAAAATATAGATAAAATGAATATTAAATTTGATATTGTAATAGTATATAAACCTTTAGACTTAATTGAATTAAAGAAAATAAAAATACCTAAATGTATTCGTTATAATGAAATGTATGATGTTTTAGGGACATTAAAGGAAATTTATGAAAGTGGTTGTAAATTAGTAATTTGTCACCATTTAAATGACTGTGAAAAATATCAAAATATGAATATAAAAAATGTAAAGTTTGTTTATATCGGTCATTGTGCTGAAAAGACTATATTTAAAAATTACAATATAGATAAGAAATATGATATATTGCTCGCTGGTAATATAAGTAAACATTATCCTTTACGTGAAAGATTTGTTAAGTTATTGCGAAAATTAAAAAAAAAATATAAATGTCATATTCATCCACATCCAGGATATGATTTAAAAGATGCACATACAAATCGTTATTTAAAAGAAATGGCTATAGCAATAAATAAATCAAGAATTGTATTAGCAGATACTGGATTACCTCGCAGCAGATATGGTAAATATTTAGAAATACCTATGTGTGGAACAAGTGCGTTGTGTGGTGATTTACCAGATGATATGGCAGATGACTATAGTTATGTAATAGAAGTTAATAATTCAATGACAGATAAAGAAATTATAGATAAAATATCCTATTATTTAGTTAATGAGGATAAGAGATTAGAAAAAGTTAAAAAGGGCATAGAATTTTCAAATAATTATACACAAGAACATTATGCCCAAAGACTATTAAAAGAGATTAATAATTATCTTCTTCTATCTAATTCTAATAATTCATTGTAATCAAAGTTTACCATTTTTTTTATTAATGTATCAATATTAGATTTAGGATTCCAATTTAATTCTTTTTTTGCTAATTCTGAATCACCTACTAACAAATCTATTTCAGTAGGTCTATAAAACTTTTCATCAATATTTACAAGAATTATTTTATCGTTATTACAATTAATATAAAATATTTCATCTAATTTGTTATCATTAGACTCCCATATACCATTAATATCAACTACTGCAAATGCTTTTTTTATAAATTCTTTAACAGAATAAGTTTTTCCAGATGATAATACATATTCTTTTGGTTCACTATTATTTAACATTTTCCATATTCCCTCAATGAAATCTTCAGCATCACCCCAATCTCGTTTTGCATAAATGTTTCCTACTGACAATGGAATTATTTTAAAGTTATATTCTAGACAATATTTTATATATGCTACATTTTTTGTTATTTTTCTTGTAATAAATTCGGTTCCTCTTCTTGTTCCTTCGTGATTAAATAACCAACCCTGAATAGCAAAAAGATTATATGATTCTCTCCAAACTTTAACAATGAAACGTGAAGCAACTTTGCTAGCTCCGTAAGGACTACTTGGTTTTAAAGGATGTTTTTCATCTTGTGGTGAATATGATACATTGCCAAATTCTTCGCTTGAACCTGCTTGATAAAATCTACAAGTAGGACAATATTGTCGTATACCTTCTAATAAATGTATTATAGAAGTTGAATTTGTATTCCATGTTTGTGTTGGAAAATCCCAACTTGAACCTACGTAACTCTGTGCAGCTAAATTAATAAAATAACTGGGTTGTAGCAATTGAAAAATTTGTGAAATAATATGTGCATCTGACAAATCAAAATTTATTAGACAAAATCTGCTTGAGTTTATATGTTTTATATTTTTATGATTATATACACTTAATCTTCTCACTCCTCCCAATATAATATAATCTTCAGTATTTTCTAATAAATAATCTACCATATGACTACCATCTTGTCCAGTAACACCTGTTACGATTATACATTTTTTATCATTTAAAAATTTTTTTGCACAATCTATATTTAAAATATCAATTGAATCTATTTTTTTTATATATTTTAAATTGTTATCCATTTTGTATTATTTAATCAAAATAGTTTTAAGTTATAATAATATTTTAAATTGGTATTCATTATATAATGTTTAACTAAAATAATTTTTAGTTATAATAATAAAATAAAGATATTTTTTAATATAATATGTTAGTTTATATTTTATATGCTAAAGAAAATTGGATAACAGATGAGTTAATGAAAGAATGGGTTAAACATAATAAAGATATATATACTGATGATATTTACAAAGCTGATATCATATGGATATTATCTAATTATATTATACATAAAATTTCTAAAAATATTTATAGAAAAAAAAAAGTTATTACGACTATACATCATATTACTCCATGGAAAGTAAATGATTCACAAATACAACATTTTAAAAAATTAGATGAAATAACAGATATATATATAACAAATCAATACATTTGTAAAAATAAATTGCAAGAATATACATCAAAACCAATAAAACTTATTCCATTATGGCATAATGAAATCATTTGGAAAAATATTAATAAAAAATATATATTAAGGTATAAATATAAAATATCAAAAAATTCTTATTTAGTAGGTTCATTTCAAAGAGATACAGAAGGAAATAGTATTTCAGATAAAAGATATTTACCTAAACTTGAAAAAGGACCAGATATTTTTGTAAAAGCGGTTATATTATTGAAAAAACAAAACCAAAATTTAAAAGTTTTATTAGCAGGCTATAATAGGCAGTATATTATTAAAGAATTAAAAAAAAATAATATAGAATTTTATTATTTTGAAATGGCTGATTTCAATATGTTAAACGAATTATACAATTGTTTAGATCTATATATTGTAGGAAGTAGAGTTGAAGGTGGACCTAGAAGTATAAATGAATGTTCCTTAACAAAAACACCAATATTTTCTACAAATGTAGGCATAGCAAGTTTAATATGTCATCCAGATAGTATATTTGATATAAATAATATTGAAAGTATATTAAACTGTAAATATGATGTAGAATATAATTATAAACAAGCACAAAAATATACTATTAAAAATTATATGAAGGAGTTTACTAAAAAATTATTGGATATGTAAATAATGATAAGTTATTGCTGTTAATAAATATTTACTTTAAATAATAAATTTAAAGTGAATATTTGTTATATTAACTGGTTATCAAGAAGATTATTATTGAATTAATTTTGTGTAAAATCTTTATAAATAAAATAAAGAAATAATATATATGAAAAAAATATTTTTATCTTTTAAACCACCAGATGGAAGTTATGGAGGAGGAGCATTTTTTGTAAAAAATATAGTTAAATATTTACAAGAAAAAGGATATAATATTACCTTTCAATTACAACCAAATATAGATATATTATTTATTATTGATCCAAGAAAAAGTATAAATAATCGCTATTCTATTGATGAAATAATAAAATATAAAGCACGTTTTCCTAATGTAAAAATCATCCATAGAGTGAATGAATGTGATATTAAAAGGGAAAAATCAATTAATATTGAACCATTATTAGTTAAAACTATGAAAAATGCCGATAAGGTTATTTTTATTAGTAAATGGTTACAAAATTATTTTGTTACTAAATATAAATTAAAATTAGACTCTTGTTACATTCTAAACGGTTGTAGTAAAAATAATTTTTTTCTGGAGAAAAATATGAAATTTAAAAATAATAAAATAAAAATTGTTACACATCATTGGTCAAATAATTATCTAAAGGGATTTCATATTTATAATGCTATTGATAAATTATTAGAATCAAGAAAAGATATTGAATTCACATATATCGGAAATTATAATCCTAATTATAAACCAAAAAATATTAAAATTTTAGCACCAACTTGCGGAAGACAATTAGGACATTTAATTAGTCAGCATGATATATATATAACAGCTACACAAAATGAACCATGTGGTATGCACCATATAGAGGGATTATCTTGTGGATTACCTATTTTATATTGTGCTGGTGGCGGAGCAATAGAAGAAGTTTGTTCTGGAGTAGGGGAAGAATACTATAATATTGAAACATTATTAGATAAAATAGATATGGTAAAAGAAAATTATAATAATTATGTAAATAATATAGATTATAATTACATAAGTAGTGATAGATGTTGTGAGGAATATATGGAAGTTATAAAAAGTTTCAATATAATTGATTAAATCCTATTTTTTTATTTTCTGAGAACGGATAATTATTTATAGACAAGTAATTATGTAGAGGTGCTTTATAATATTTATTTTTCAAATTAGCTGTTAACCATAAAAACTCTTGGACAACATATTTGTCTAAAAATGGATACCTTTGTTCAATGCCATAACTTCCTCCAATAATTTCTTCTTTCATAATTAGACATTGACCTATTCCTGAAAAAAAACTTTCCCAAGGAAATATCTTATTTAAATCATTTGGAAATTTACCTCCAAAACAACTATGCCAAGTTTTTTTATCTCCATTAAAACCGTAATCTGATAATATTTCATCAGCGCCTTGACCTGATAAAGATATAATATAATTATCTTTTCTTACTTTATCATATATAAAACTTCCACCACAAGAGGCTCTATCTTTTAATACACTATATTCATCATTTTTCATTTTCTTTCTAACTAATTGTGTATAATCACAACAATTTAATTTATTTCTTTGCTTATATTTTTTTATTATATTTTCATTTAAATCATATATTTTATATTTTGTATTGTTTATTTTATATCTATTTGATAAAATCATTTTATCTTCATTTCCATTAACAGTATAAGTTTTATATTTTACATTTAATTTATTTAATACACAGCATATTGAACCACTGTCGTAACCACTACTTAATAATACAAATAGTTTTCTCTGTAAATTTATTGTTCTTTTTTTTATTGCATTTTCAAAAGCTTTATTCCAATCATTAAAATTAGTTTTATATTGATTTAAATCAAAGTCATAGACAGTTGTCTCATCTTTTTTTGTTAACGTATTCATATCAAATATGATTGTTTTATTAGCTTCTAACTTATTAATATTATTCATTTTATTTCTAGTTATGCATGAACTATAACTACTAATCATAAAATTATTTTTTTCAAATGAATAAAATATTGGCTTTGTTGAAAAAATATCAGTGCTGATTAATATAATACTTTTATTAAAATCAATTAAAGCAATTGCAAATTCGCCATCTAATTTTTTTGTAAATTCTATTCCATATTTTAAATATAAATCTATAATACATTGTCCATCAGATTTATAGTTTCCTAGTTGTAAATAATTATATATTTCACCATTATAAACACAAACAACATTATCTTTTATAAAAGGTTGTTCAACTTTTTTACCAGTAATATGTAAAAGATTATGTATAAACGTAATATTATTTATTTCTTTTATTTGTGTTGAATCTGGCCCTCTTTTTTGAGCATGAAAATTAATAAAATCAATAGTATTATTAATAATTTTTATTATATTAAAACTACACATTATATATATATATAAATATATATAAAAAAATAATTATTTAATCTAGCGATTATTTGTTTATATTTTAAATTACTATATTATATGATAGTTTCTAATAATAATGGTGGATTATGTAATCGAATAAGATGTTTGGTTTCTTGCATGAGATTTGCAAAAAAAAACAAAATTGTTTATAAAGTTTATTGGGAAATATTAAATTCCTATACAAAACACGTGCATATATTAAATTGTTCATTTGAGAATTTGTTTTCAAATAAAATTGAAATAAAAAATATATCTAAAACAAATATATATTATAAACATCATTGTATGATTATTTTTGAAGATGATAATATTCCAGTTAATTTTAATAATTTCAATTCAAAATGTAATGTAAATTTTATCAAATTTGATAAATTAAATAGAAATATTGATTTTATGTATAATAAAATCCCTGAAAAAATTAAAAAAGATTATATAAATTGTTTTAAAGTATTAAAACCAATAAATAATTTACAAAAAAAAATAGACAATTTTAGTAAAAAATTTAATGATAAAACAGTTTCAGTTCATATAAGAACATGGAATAGAAATGGAGAAGAATCTAGAAAAAATTATTTATTTAATATTCAAAAGTTTGAAAATGAAATGTTTAAATATAAAAATAATAATTTTTTTATTGCTACAGATTCTCAGGAAGTTAAAGAATATTTTAAAAACATATCAAAATTAAAAAACAAAATTACATTTTATCCAAGACAAACAAATTTAAATACAAGTAGAGATTTTATGGATGGTGTGCAAGAAGATTTAATAGAATTATATTTATTATCAAAAAACAAAATTATAATTGGAAGTCATTTCAGCACATTTACAGAAACTGCTTGGTGGTTAGCTGGATGTCCAAAAAATATTACTATTTTATAATATTATTTAGTATTCGGATTTTGCTTACTATAAATATCTAATATATTATAAATTTATAATTATGAAAAATATAGTTATTTATGCAAATTGTCAGGGTATAGGTATTTCCCACTTTTTAAAAAAATCGATCCATATATTTAAAAATTACAATATAAATCATATAAGAATTGATGATTTAGTTTTCAAGAAAAACACAATAAATTATAAACTTTTGAAACGTGCTGATATTTTAATTTATCAACATTTAGATGATAAACATGGAGAAGATATCAGCACCAACACTATTTTAAAAATACTTAAATCAAAATGTAAAACTATATCTTTTCCATATATTTATAATAACTCTTTTTATCCTGTAAAAGGACCATTAGTTATAAAAGATTCACATAGATGTAAACCTTGTCATGTTATTTTTGATAACTCAGAGGCTATTACAGATTTAATTGATAAAAAATATACTTTAAATGAAATTTTAAAGTTATATTTAGAAAATAAAATTAATTTTAATTACCAAAAGAGATGGGATTACACAAATAATATTTTACAACAAAAAGAAAAAATTTGTGATATTAAAATACTTGATTTTATAAAAAAAAATTTTAGTAAACAACGATTATTTTTATTAGAGAATCATCCTACAAGTATAATATTTATAAATATTGTTAATCAAATATTACAAAAAATAAATATGTCTCCAATTAATTTATCTGACTATAAGATAAATGATGCTAATTTGTCAGGAGGATTAATACCATTAGATGATTCATCAAACAAATTTTTTAATTATGAATTTGATATTAAAGAAAATAATTTAGAATATTATAAACAAATTATAACAAATATTTATAATCATTACAAGAAGATTTAATAATTGATGTTACGTACTGCTAAAATATCATTTCCATCTTTATCTTTTATATCTTTTAAAGTATAGTTAAATAATTTATTTTTAACAGCTAGCATACCATTTATCCCATATTTATGTTTAACAGCATTATGATATTTAGAAAAAGATTCAGTATCAAAGGGCCATTTTAGTGATTTTTTATAGAAATTTACTTAAAAATAACTATTTAAAAGTTAATTCAGATTTATAATAAAATGAATGAAGAATTAGATAGTTATTTGAATGAAATCAATTTAGATAATGAAGTTATATATGATATAGGTGCAAATGAAGGTGAAATGATAAATTTTTTTTTATAAACATTCTACAAATTCTCAAATTATTGGAATTGAACCTCATCCACACAATATACAACTATTAAAACAAAAAATTAAAAATCGTTCAAATATTAAAATAATAGAAGGTGCTGTAAATACCTTTAATGGAACTTGTTATATAGGTTTTGAACAACAAGACAGAGATATTGGTTTAAAGCAAGCT
>JGI24005J15628_10000231_pt1 | contig 34208 bp, 19 predicted proteins | sample LinPmetageLP40_FD_15628 | JGI IMG/M metagenome (IMG submission 15628)
ATACTCAAAATACTATACCAACGCTTATCTCAAATTTTTATTACTCAGAAATCGGCCGCTCCAGACTTCCGCTATTTTTAAAAGATCTTCTTGCCCCGGTGTTTATTTCTGATAGTGATAATTGTGCTACTACGAGGGATGAATCAATTGCCTTGGCAGCACTAAATGGTATACAAAGTAGGGTCATCACCTTTTTTATGAATGTTGGTCCGTTGATGACGACTTTTCTGGGTTGGTCGGCTCCTACAACTATAAACATAATAACCACATATTTGTCAAATAAAATAATTAAAGAGTTAAAAGAAAAGGTTATCTATGGACCGTATTTGCAATCTATGGAAAAAGTAAAACTTGTCTATCATTCCGAGGACCAAGAAGGGGATAAACTTTTCCTACCAGAAAATTTGAACAATGAAGATATTCTTAGGGCTATTATCAGACAATTTATAGAAAAATTAATCTTGAAGATAGGCAGCCGAGGGGTGTTTAGAGTAAATCAAAATCCTTTAGACTCATCTTTAAATGAAGATGGGGAAGAGCAAATACAGTGGACTTGGTACATACAGATGATTGAAGCTCTAAGAGTAGAGCTTTTGACATTACCTTCTCTTAGCGAGCGTGAACGAGCAAATTTGGAAAACAACGATCGTGCTTGGCTTCAGCAGGCTTTATACTATTTACCTATTCCAATATTATATGGTGGCTATATANTTCATTTTGATGCATCAATAGATTTGATGGGGAAATATCCCAAGTTTACACTTGAGTCAACAAGACGCTCTGCATACGCTGACGATAGGTTGTTGGGATCCTTAAATGATAATTATGTGCCGGCTTTTTCTACAGTATTTGCAAACTTGCCATACACTTACATTCCTGCGGATGGACAAGATAGAACTGAATTTTGGACACCTGCTCAAATAGAAAAAAGAATTTTGGAACTAGAAGAAAATATCATATTGCAATCTGAACGTGCTTTAACAGTGAGTGAATTCACAGAGGAAGACGCTCAAGAATTAGAGGGACTTGCTGACGATATACGGGATATTATCACAAATTCAATAGCAAACTTGCCAGATGCTAATGATCCTAGGGTTTTGGAATATGAGAATGTTTTTGGTAATAGGTCGATATTTAGGACATATTATAGCCCACCCGATAATAATAGAATAGATTTTTTAGTAGGGAGAGAGTTTATGTCGGTACTGGTGCCTGAGAATCAAGAAGTATTTCTCTCAGGCGAAGTTGAAGATGTCGGCAGCGGAAGACTTAGGGGAAATGATCGCCGAGAGAGGGTTTTAGTAATTTGGGAGGCTTTACAGGCAATGCGCCGTTCTCGTTTTGGGCAAGCCCTGAGAAGAGAAGGGGCGGGTGATGGTCTGAACGTCAGGCAAACCCTAGCCCGCAACGGCGCACTTCTATGGCTTAGAGAATATCAGAACAATCTTCCATACGAGCAAGTTCTGGCAAACTACTTAAGAGAAGCAACCCTTGTAGAAAATAGAGATACTGGATTGGCAGCTTTGAGGACTATTAGAGAAACAATAAAGAATAACACTGTGGAATTAAACTCACTGAGGTATATTTTGGGAGGTAAGGATGAGTAAATTACAAGGTATTTCAGTTAAAATTCCTCTTGTTTATAGTCAAGAGGATGGTCCTTACGAATTAAATAAGAATATTGGCGATGTGGTTAAACAAAACTTAAAGAACTTAATTTTAACTAATCCCGGCGAGAGACCAATGATTCGAGACTTTGGAGTAGGCTTTCATAGGTTACTATTTGAGCCAGTAAACTCAAGACTTTTAGAACGAATAAATACAAATATATTGAAGCAGGTAGGGAAGTACATGCCGTTTTTAAACATTGAAGATGTTATCTTTATAACCTCTGATGAAAACGATGGAATTTCCAATAATGAAATCTCGGTTACAATAAAATATAACCTAGGAGATTTAAATCCTACCGAGACACTGACAATAACTTCTAATAACGACTAATTAATAAGTAAAATCAGGAAACTTAAATATGGCAAAAAAACCAATCAACTATACTAGTAGAGACTTCTCATCTATAAAAGATGATTTGGTTAACTATGCAAAGCGTTATTACCCAGATACTTTCAAGGATTTCAATGAGGCATCTTTCGGTGCGCTAATGCTTGATATGGTTTCATATGTCGGCGATCAGTTGTCGTTCTATACTGATTTTCAAGCAAATGAAAGTTTCATAGATAGTGCAATACAATATGAGAACGTTGTCCGTCTTGCTAAACAAATGGGCTTTAAATTTCCGGGAGCAGCAACAGCATCTGGTGTTTGTTCTTTTTACGTGTTAGTGCCAGCCAATATAAACGGTAGAGGTCCAGATATAAATTATTTTCCGATTCTTCAGCGAGGATCTCTTTTATCTGCTGGTGGTGGTGCAGTATATACTCTTAATGAAAGTGTTGATTTTACGGAATCTAGTAACGAAATAACTGTGGCCCGAGTAGATGAAAGCACTGGTGCTCCTACTTTTTTTGCCATAAAGGCTTTGGGAGAAGTAATTTCAGGACAAAGATTCTCAGACATTGTAACTGTTAGTGACTATGAGAGATTCAGAAGAATTCAACTTTCTAGAAAAAATATAACAGAAGTTATATCAATTAAAGATTCTCAAGGGCACGAATATTATGAAGTTGAGCATTTGTCTCAAGATGTAGTATATTTGGAATCTACCAATTACGAAACATCAAGAGAGGCAGTGCCGTACATTATGAAAGTAAAGCCAGTTCCAAGAAGGTTTATAACTGAAAATGATACAAACGGCAATACCTTTGTTCAGTTTGGGTATGGATCGGAAGAAAACATCACAGGAGATCTTATAGTTGATCCTGCCGACGTTGTATTGGAAGTGTCCGGCAGAACTTATATATCTAGTCAGACCTTTGACCCTACAAATTTAATAAAATCAGATAAATTTGGTGTTGCTCCTACTGATACAACTTTGACAATCACATATGCAGCAAATACTGTAAATAATATCAACTCTGCTGTTAATTCAGTTACTTCTGTAATAGACCCAATATTTACATTTAAAAATGAGTCTTCTCTTACTCGGGATATTATAAATATTGTAGAAACTTCTCTGGAGGTTACTAACGATACGCCAATACTTGGAGATTCATCTCAACTTTCGAAGGAAGAGATAAGAAATATGGCTTTCTCTACTTTCTCGTCACAGAATAGAGCAGTAACAAGATCTGATTATATAAACTTATGTTATAGAATGCCATCAAAGTTTGGAAAAATAAAACGAGTAAATGTAATCCAAGATAAAGATTCTTTTAAAAGAAATTTAAACATCTACATTCTTTCTGAGAATATAGCTGGAAATCTTACTGTTGCAAATTCTTTACTAAAACAAAATCTAAAAACTTGGTTATCATCGAAAAGAATGGTAAACGACACAGTAGATATTTTAGATGCAAACATTATTAATTATGGAATTGAGTTTGAAGTTTTGACAGATCTGAACGTAAACAGATTCCAAGTGCTTCAGGATTGTATACAATTTCTAAAAGATAATCTTCTAAACGTTAAGAGCGATATAGGTGAGGCATTGTATGTCTCAGAAATATATAAGCTACTTAACGAGGTAGAGGGCGTTACAGATGCTACTGACGTAAGGCTTGTGAACAAGATTGGTGGAGATTATAGTAACTATGTTTTTGATATTGATGAGAACTTATCAAATGATGGAAGATTTTTGATTGTTCCGGAAAATGCAGTTGCAGAGATTCTTATTCCGGATCAAGATATAACAGGAACAATTAAATAATGGCTATTAAGAGATATTTCCTAACAAAAGATACTACAATAACAAACGCTTTTAAGTCAGACCTACTTACGAGAGGCACTGGTTCAAATATGGGTGCATCAGATATACTTGAAACTTTCGTTATCCATGGTCAGACAAGCGCTTCTGTTAATGCCACGAATGCTGAACAATCACGAGTGCTGGTACAGTTTCCTATAGTTCAATTGTTAGATGATATAACAACTGGTATAGTTCCATCTAGTAGCGTGAGTTATCACTTGAGAATGTTTAATGCTCCTCACGGCGATACAACCCCCCTTAGTTATAGTTTAGATTTCTCTATGGTTAGTGGTGCTGCTTGGGCTGAAGGCCGAGGTCTCGATATGGAACAATATTCAGACTTGGGTGAAGCTAACTGGGTAGCCGCTATAGAGGGAACAAACTGGCAAGCAACTGGTGGCGACTATTATAGAAATGGTGCGTATAGCGCAAGTTATTTCTTTTCAGGAGGACTAGAAGATGTTGACCTGAACGTAGACTTTGCCATTAATAAGTGGCGATCCGGTGCGAACGCAAACTATGGATTATTACTGAAGCATAGGGACAATGTAATTTCAGGGAATGAAGGAACTTTTTATACTAAAAAGTTCTTTAGTCGAACTAGCGACTTTTTCTTCAAGAGGCCTTACCTTGAGGCAAGGTGGGATTCTTCAAGAAAAGATAACCGTGGCAATTGTGTCTTATCCAGTGCCCTTGCCCCTGCAAGTGATAACTTAAACACAATATTTTTATATAATAATATACGAGGAGAACTCAAAGATATACCTAGACTTGCTGGCCCCGGTCAAAAACTATTAGTTAGTTTTTATAGTAGCAGTGCAGGTGCCCCCACGGGCAACGTTTTGAGAGTCATAGATTCTAGCGGTGCTCTAGTAACTAATGTGACCGGAGGGTTACTGTCCGAAAATGGTGTAAATATAACCGGGACTTATAGTTGCTCTTTCGCCATTACCAGTAGTTTTGAATATGTTCAAGATGTTTGGCATTCAGGCGGAGTTGAATACTTTACAGGGTCGATTGTTCCTATTCCTATGTCTGCTAGCTATTTAATATATGAAGATGAGTATGTGACAGATGTTACAAATCTCAGAGATTCGTACATTAGAGGACAGAAGCCAAGGCTAAGAGTCTTTTCTAGGAAGAAAAATTGGCAACCAAATATCTATTCAGTAGCAACAGCAGAAATAGAGCCAGAGATTATTGAAAATTCTTTTTATCGTTTGTCTAGAACTATAGACAATCTTGAAATTATACCTTTTGGTACAGGAAGTCAAAATCATACCAGATTGTCATATGATGTTAGCGGAAGTTATTTTGAATTGGACACTTCAACTTTAGAGTCTGGGTATTCTTATGATCTTCAATTTGTGTACCAACTTCAAGGGCAATACCGTCAGCAAACAGAAACTTTTAAGTTTAGAATAGAAGAAGAAGCCTTATGACCAAGTCTAAACTGTTTCAAAACAGCAAGCAAGCAACTACAGTTGGGAAGTACTTAAAGAGTACATCGGCTGGTAACGTAGGCGAGGGGATAGAATCTTCTGCTCATCTTAGTGAAAGTATAAAGAGAATACAAACTTTTCTACCAGATACAAATTATTCTGATCCGGAGAATTTTGTAAAATATGGCTCCGCAGAAAAATATTATAGGGATTCTTTTGATTACATAACAAACTATTATCCATATGATGGATCCGCCTTAGAAAAAGTAAAATTTTATAATGACTTAAATCCTCTTGAGAAATATATTTTTGAGGAAAAATACCCAACAGCAACTGGGTTTATATCGATTGGTTCGGATTATGGAACACCAGTATCTCATTCTTCGGGCTACTTTGCGCCTCAAGATTCAACTTATAACCAATACCTTCAGGCCAAAGGTGGTCCATATTCTGGAACTATTTATTCTACTTCAGATTATCGGGTAAATAATTTAGGATTTTGTGGACCTTCCGGTTCCACTGTTGAATTCTTTTTAAGAAAAAATAATACTGGGGATGGATATCCTGCGGGATCTGTTTCTGGTAAAGAAGTGGTTGTTGATATATGGAACGGAGTAACCTCATCGGCACCGTCATTCGGGAGGATGACAATTTTATGCAAATCAGGTTCGCAGGATAGATTTTATGTAACACTACAATCAGGCACCCACGGTGCCGGTGTTGCAGGTGTTCAGGAGCTTCCTGTTCCTACCACTGGTGGATTAAATATTGCTGATGGTCAGTGGAGAAATTATTCGTTTGCTTTCGCTAATAGCGGTTCGAATACAATGCTTGATTTTTATGTAAACGGACAATGTGTTGGCCCTCAAATAAATATTAACTCACTTATTGGAGAAGTCACGGGTGCTTTAGTAGCTAATATAGGATCATTGCGTGGTGATGTTTATGGTCCAAATAATAAAAACCGAGGCGCTCTAGAGGGCTATGGAAAGCTTACAGGCTCTATCGACGAATTTAGATTTTGGAAAAAAAGCCGTTCGGGCGAAGAGATAGGAAGACATTGGTTTACTGGGGTTCACGGCGGCGCAGATAAGCACCTTGCTAATGTTGATCTAGGTCTTTATTATAAATTTAATGAAGGTATAACTTTAACAAGTAGTATAGATCAGATTGCTCTTGATTATTCTGGTCGTGTATCAAATGGATCGATTATAGGATATGATGCTCAAGTAAGAAATACTGGATCTTCTATCAATGAGCTATCTTTGTCCTCCATAAGAGAGGTTGAGGACCCAATAGTAAGAAGTTCTAATATAAAAGTACTGGAAGATAAAAATATATTAGTAACTTCAGGTAGTAACTATGATTATACTAACAATTCAAGAATTATAAATTCTATTCCTTCTTGGATCGTAGAAGAGGATGAAAATAACGGGGGAGAACTATCTTCTTTATCTCAGATCGTTTCGAGCTATTTTGACACTTTGTTTGGACAAATAACGGCACTAAGAAGAATAAAAGACAAACAATATGTTTCTGGTTCTATCTCTGGCAGTATAAACGAATTCCCACACAATGAAAGATTAATTCAGGGTATGGGACTAGAGGCTCCTGAAATATTTGAAAACATTGGCGCTCTGGAATTATATTCACAGAGAGATGAGCAAATTAATTTTGATCAGCCTATATCAAATATTAAAAATTCAATCTATAAAAATCTATACAACAATTTAAATGAAATATATAAATCAAAAGGTACAGCCGAAGCAATAAGAAATTATATACGATGTTATGGAGTAGGAGAAGATATAATCTCTCTGAACGCATATGGAAATAATGTTGAATATTTTTTACAGAGCAACTATAAAGCTGGCACTACTCCTAAGAAGTATGCTGATTTTTCAGGACGTAGACGTAGATCAGACGTTACAGCTTCAATCTATCAGTATTATGATTCTAACGTTCAGGGTTCCCATGGAATAATTGCCGGAACTCATGCATCCGCTTCAGCCTTTACAATTGAGTATGAAGCTCTCTTTCCAGATAATTCAGTAATCGATAATTTAGAGCACGACCCAGTTGAAGTAGTTACAGCATCTTTATTTGGATTTCACACCCCAAGAGGCGCTTTCAGCGCTTCAGTATCTGAAGTAGATGACCTTACATGGCATTCAATGGGGGGACCTATAAAAGATGATGGTCTACAGGTTTATGCAATTAAATCTCCTGCGGAATTTGCAGAAGTGTCAAATCCTGCACATAAGGTAAGAGACGTTTATTTTGCTGTTAAGAACAGGGCTGGAACAACTCTCCTGACTAGTGATATTTATCGTAATGTTTATAGTGACCAGAAATGGAATTTAGCACTTAGCGTAAGGAATGAATTATACCCCTTCGCTCAGGAAGTAAGCGGAACAACTATAGGTTCTGCTGCCGCTAAGAAAAACCATAAGTTTATTCTAGAACTTTACGGATCAAATTATGACGGTGGTACCAAAAGAGAGAGCTTCAAAACCACCACTACTTTGCAGTGGCCAAGTGGCTCCGCTGAAATAACATCTTCTAAAAGACTGTATATGGGTGCCCACAGAACAAACTATACAGGAACTGTTTTGGAAAATTCTGATGTTCACGGAACTAGTTTAAGATATTGGACTGATTACTTACCAACAGGGACAGTTGATCTTCACGCTCGTGATGCTGATAGCTATGGAAGATTAAATCCATATAGACAAGCCTATAGTTTTCAGACGCCAAATAGACCAGCAGCTTACATACCAGAAATCTCAACGTTGGCTTTAAACTGGGATTTTGCAAATGTAACAGGCTCAGACGCATCTGGAAGATTTCTGGTATCTGATTTTTCTTCGGGGTCGTTTGCTCCAGAGATCGCCGCTACAGCATTAATTACAATCACAGGAGCAGGGGATCTAGTAGATGGTCAAAAATTCACTATTAGAGACACCGCCGGAAGAGATCATACTTTTGCAATCGAAGACGCAAATGATAATACGGCAAATAATCTTATCGGTGTTGATACGGCTCAGGGCGATGATGATGATGGCGCAGCAGCAGTTCAGTTTGCCGCAGCTATAAACGCCGGAACTTGTGCGACTACAATAACTGCTGTACGTGCTGGAGCGACAGTTATTTTAACTCAAGATGTAGTCGGCGCTCGTGGCAATAGGGCCAACGATGATGCTGCTGCCGGAGTTACTGTAGGTGATTTCACCGGGGGCAAGGATAGTTATGAGTCAAGCTACCAAGGAATTCTTAGTGACATAAATTTACGTCAACATACGGGTAGGGGAGATTTCTTTGCTCCAAATGATACCCCAATAAGAAAACAATATGTTTATACTGAAAAACTACAATTACCAGAATATGTGACTGACGACGATATGATCCGCATCCTAGACAAAGATGTTGATACCTTTACGCTCGAAAGTCGTCCAATGAATTACTTTTTTGCTCTAGAGAAAAGTGTTTACCAAAGTGTATCTAAGAGAATGCTACAGATGTTTGCATCAATCGATGAGTTTAATAATCTTATTGGAGAGCCAGTAAACAAATATAGGGGCAGATACAAATCTCTAGAAAAACTAAGAGAACTTTTCTTTAGGAATGTTTCTTCTGACAGGGTAGATTTACAAAAATATGTAGCTTTCTATAAGTGGATCGACTCATCTATGGGACGAATGATAGAAGAGATGTTCCCTGCTTCTGCTCGTGTTGCAGACAATGTTAGAACAGTTATTGAAAGTCACGCTCTTGAAAGATCAAAGATTTCTTATAAATATCCCGGAAGCAGTAAGAGGTATTTCCCAATTCTTTCTGGTACAGCAAAAAGCAATGGTGGTAGTGTTTGTATCGATACTCCCGGCTGGAAGTTTAATCACGCTCCAGTAAACAGAAAACAAAGTACAAATGCTTATTGGTGGAAATATCGAGCACCAAGAAATAGTATTCCTACTCCAGAAACTAATGTAAGTTGGATAACTGATGGAAGACAAACCGTATTTAATGCCTTAAGAAGAGAAGTTTCTGGAAGTCAATTAGTCTGCGTATCTTCCGATATTTTAATGGGTAATAAAGAATATTTTAATAAAGTAAATAACATAACAGACTTTACTTTTGGAGAGTTTAAGCCTTTACCTGATATTGTTGATGCTATAGAACCAAATACTAAAAAAGAATTTCCATTTTTTGCTTCTCTTATAAAATCTACGGATGGAGATGCTGGAACTTTCTCAGGCAAGATGATTGCACCATTTAGAGCTATTAGCTCCTCTATTGAAACAGGAATTTTTGGTAATATTGGCGGCACTATCAAAAATGTTGATTTTGTTAATCTTCACAATGATGAAGTCTATAACAAAGATATTGGAACCCCTATGCAAGGACCCTATACTAACGAGCACGTTGGTGGGATTCAAGCAAGACATAATAGACCTTTGCGTCTGAACAATATAACGACCAAAAGAAAAGAGTCATTCAACCTCTTGGTGGCTCCCGCTACAGGGGCTTTTACAACAATAGAAGTTACAGACGATGGATCTTTCAGTATAGATGATTATCACGGTAAAACTATAACTCTATCTGCCGGAGGAGTTGATTATAGCGCAACAGTAAGTAAAACGACTGCTGCTGCATCAACCTCTAAAACAGTCATAGGTATTTCAGGATCTTCAAACAAAGGATTAGTCGCACAATCTTTAATGGGCAGTCTGCTCGCATCTATTAATGCGGATGGTCTTCCTGTAACCGTAGAATTTACGGACTCAGGTGCTACTGCTAGNAAAATTAAAGTTACAAGCTTGGCTCTCGATAATTCTATGGACGCAATAGCTTTTGCTGGAACTTGGCCATCTACGGATGCCTTAATGGAGCCTAATCCTCCTACTTTCACCTTCTTGGCGAATGGAACAGCCGANGTCTTTAGGAACCTTGCTGGGTCATTAAAGACTAGTGCCGTAGGATTTGAAGATATATCTCATGGGCAATACTTCAGGGGTGGTGGAGTAAAGTCACCAGTAAACATTTCGAATATAGCATCCATAACAGGGTCTACCGGTATAGACGTTTCTTCTGGTGCTGGTGTCAAAACATTAGGAAACTTTTCAAACAAGTATGAAGTTGTACACGGTTTTGGTCGAGAATTTGCTAATATGGACTTTGTATTTAATAACAGTTCTTATTACAGTTCTGGAATCCCAAGTGCCTTTCTAACTACTCCGTCAATGCGTACTGTCTCTACTCAAACAGGTTCGGCAGACTATGATGCGCCTAGGCAACGATCAGCTAGAATAACAAATAAAACTATTATTGCTACTCGATTTGCTGCGCCCGGAAGTAAGTTAGATTCAAAACAACAGTTCCGTGATGTAGCTTCGGATCAAATGTCCCCGAATAATGCGCTACCATTTCGAAACTTGGGAGTTAGAAAACCATATTTAGGAGCATTAAACAGTCACACTAGATGGGGTGGCTTCTCTGGTTCCAGTCCTTTTGTTCTTGATACTTTTAGAGCCGACGATAGCCATGGCTTCTTTGGTCGTCAGGAGCCATTAAAAGAGTTAAATGATGGACTTGATCTTTTCGGGTTTGCTGCTTGTTCTATAACATTTTCTAATGCTCAGTTTGCTAACGGAAACACCTTGACGTTAAACGTCGCAGGACACACATATTCAGCAGCGGTGAATACATCTGTAAATCCGGGCTCCTCAACTGTTACGGTAATAGGTTTAAATGGCGTATCATCTGGCGGCGGCGGTGCGAATGATGCAGCTATTGCTACAGCATTAGCTACAAGCCTTTCTCAATGGGTTTCACAATTGGTGGGCGGCGCACAAAGGCCGTTCGTGCCGATATTGGCTTCAAATGTAGTAAGAGTTCTAAGAAAAGACATGGGTGGCTCGGAAGACGGAAAGGTTTTTGAAGGAGCACTTACAGGAAAGACTGGTGTTTCTGTAGCGGGCTTTGCCGCAGTTGACCCAACTACACTCGCAGCTTCAGCCTACCAAAAGGCATCTGCGATGCCTCATCATAAGACCCAGAGAAATGCCGTAGAAAGAATAAGGCTTGGACTAGCACCTTCATTCCCCCCACAGTTTCCACCAGAGTCTTCTAGATTAATATCGGGATCAACTTTTGATACCGGTTTAATTACGAGACCAATACCACAAGCAGATAGGTCAAGCTGGTTCCAATCACTTTCGGGTTCAGATTATAACAATTATCAAAGCTATGTTATTTCAAGTTCAAGATATCCATCTAGCATAACGATCCCTTCGGCATCTTTGACAACACCGGGAGCGCATGCATTGGGCGCTATTATCGTTGTTGGCAACACTTCATCTGACTGGGATGGAAAAACTATAGATATTGAAGATGCTCTTTCAAAAGCTACAAGGTTTACGGCTGACGATAGTGTGGCGTATGGTGCATTCAGTCGAACTGCTGGTAATCCAGTTGTATATACATACGGTGTCGATGCTGATGGCGGCGTTGAAAATAAAGCGTTCGTTGCCGGCTCGTTGTTATTAGCTATGGAGGCAGCTAACGCTGCAAATGATATGGCAATAACAGTTAGTATAGATCAATCAGGAGCGAACCCTATCATTGGTCTTCGCCAAACTTATAGAGGAACCGCAGGAAACAATACGATCGAGGGAACTGCGTTTGAGGGCGGTGGCTCTCTTGCCGGTGCGTCGGGCTTTGCTAATGGCAGTAACGATGTGCCAATATTGGCTGAATTAGGGCAAGCACCATTTAGTGGGACAACATTCCAAAACCCCCGGAGTGGCGGTGATCCTGTATATGTTGGTAGGTATTTAACTTCATTTTTCTCTGCAAGTTACTCCGTCCTGACCGGATCTGGTGGACAGCGTGAGTTTCCTTGGTCTAGGCAAATAGGCTTTGTGCCATGGCAACAGCTTCGAGCAGGCAATACTAACCTAGGGAGATACTACCGGCAGAACAATCTTTATGAAATTTCACCAGCTAGATACGCTCCTACCTTTTTGGCAAATGGTCAAGAACAAATGAACACAACCCCCCAAACACAACTTGGGGTACCTTTTAGGGCGCATTATGACCGTTTAAACAACGACCCAGCTAACTTCCCGGCTACGGCTGGAATATACTATAAAGACCAACGAGCAGTCAAGAAAAGAGTCTTGAAATCGTTTATCGAGCCACCTGTTACTTCAAAATACAAGCCTTTGTTACATCAAATATCAACGTTCCGGGGGATTGCGGATGCCAATATAGCAACTTCAGATAAAAAATCTGATGTTTCTTTGTTGTATTCTTATGGGAACACGTTAATGGGATTTGCTAATAAAGATTTAAATATTGAGATTGGATCACAGAAAAATAAAAATCATCTTTTAGGTTCGATAAGAAGGCCTTATGAGATATTAAGAGACAATTATATCGAAAACGTGATGTCTGGCACAGACGGTGTTAATATTATAAAAATGTTTGTATACTCGGAAACAATTTATCCAAAGGACAGGTATGGATATTTATCAGGTACTCGAAGCCGCCGAGCATTCAAAAATAGATTTTGGCGAGATGATATTTCTTTTGATGAAAATTTAAAAACTTCTGGCATCGGCGGGACCACTGCTGTGAACTCAGCAGGGCTCTTTAGCACCATTGCTATAAGTAGATTTAATAGACAAATGAAAAGAATGGAGGTAGGAGTTCTTCCAACTCCAAATTCATCATCTCAGGGTGCTGTTTATATGTCATCTCAACAAATATGGGGCGAAACAACGGGTTCATCCGCCTTAGAGGCATTATATGGTTCCGCTTCTATCTGGCCAATGGACTCATATCTATATTCTGACGCAGTGGCAGCCAATGAATTTACATCAACCGGATCATATCCGGTGGGTATTGTGGGTAATCTTGCTGCTGGAGAACTAATGACGCCATGGCACGGGAGACCTATACAGGATACTGCTAGCGATGCAGCGTATAAGCTTTATGCTGAATCTCAGTTCATAGGAGCACAATATATTTACACGGTGCCGTGGATTGATGGATCTCCTAGTAATACTAGAAGTTTCCTAGGTTATGCACCGGGTGCGGCTATAACAAGACCACCTTGGACAGCAGGAAGGGAGAGAAGGTTTGTCGATGGACCAACTAAGGGACAACTCAACGAGGGCCGAGCACCTTTTTATGACACTTATGAAACTTGGGCAGACGATGTAAGAGCGCAGGGGCAAGGACATACAATTATTCCAGAGTTCAGAATTAGTGAACATGTGGAGGCTTATTCTACAGGTAGTGCGGATCAAGAAGTCCGCCGAGTTCTTGAACTAACTGGAGCCAGTCTTGGTGTTTCTACCGGCGAACAGTCTACATTTATTGATAGGTATTCACAAACTGATAAGCTTGAGTTCCTTGACACATTTATAAAAAATGGTAGTAAAGATTTATCTTTTAACAAATACCCAAAACACTTAGAGCTAAAAACTGATGCTATTGTAAAGCTTTTGCCTTACGATGGTTTTTATCCGGTACTTAGAACTGTGCAAATCGCAACGATGTTCTCTCAGTCGTATACTAAGACAAAACCACATTACCAAACAGGGGAAAATGACGTTTGGGTTGTTGGCTATTCAGGTGCTTCGGGATCTATATTCAAACCAGATAGTTTTAGACCTTTGCTTCGTCCGTTTTTTGCTCCCGGAATTTTGTATAATTCAATTAAATCTGGACTAGCTGTAGACTATCCCATCCGCCGTGGCGGATTAGGAACTAGGGGTGATGATGGTCAATTCCATAGAATTAGTAACTATTTGACTAATACAAATTCTGCTGGTTTCCAAGCTCTTCAGGGTCCTCTAAGTGGCGCATTATGGACTTCTGGAACAGCAGACTCAAGCAGGTATGTGGGTCAAATTCCGGGGAACACAAGAAGAAGATCAAATGGACAATTCGACTGGTACAATACAACAGTCGTAGTTGACGTAGATGGTTCTGATTCAGCCCACCAACATACTTATGGTGAAGATATCAGGAAATTCTTCTGGTCTGAAAGAGTAGCCTTTGAGGATCTTCTAAATCCAAAAAAAGTTTTAGAAGATACCGCATATGGCGGGATAGCATCCTCAGATGTAAACTATAATTTACATAGGGATTGTACAGGAAGTATTTCTGGAACTATTAATGATGGGCTTTATAAGAAGGCTATATCAAATTTCTTAGCATCTGTGCCCGAGTTTTTCCTAAAGAAGAAATCTAATCGATTTGGGAGTGAAGGATACCTTACCAAGTTTGTCTCACGTCTTGGAGCGGGAGCTAATGAAAATAACGTATCTGGAATAGAAAAAAGAACTGTTACCGTAAATACAAACACTGCGTATGTGATGGAGATAGGGTTACTAAAAACAGAACAGTTCAATCTATACAGTAATCCTTATGCTTTTGGCGTACCAACGGCAACAGGGTCTAATGGCTGGGACCATGGTCTTCCGCTGGCAGACCGACCTGTTGGCACAAGTTGGCCCTTGCACCGTGGTGAGTTTGCGCCATTCACTCCTCCATATTATTACGGACCAAGTACTGTAACAATTACGTATATGCCAACAACTGCGGATTTAGGCGGACAAACAGTGGGAGAAGTTTCACTGGATGATATCATTGGCGAAGCAGCACAAAGAACATATGTTACATTTGGCAACGAAAGNGGAAGTCTATACGATTTCTCGTCCGGATCCTTTGTAGACGTTTCGGGGACTACTGTTTCGACGTCCAAGCAGCCATTCTATGGCTGGAATCGGGCATGGCAAAACAGGATGGACATTGATGCTTCAATAACTATTGATAATAGACATCCAATAGAAAACTCATATTATTCTCCTAGGGATCCGAACAAGTGGGTGATTATGCCAAAGTGGGAATGCCCAGTATTAGATTTTCCAAAAACTCAAACATTCACTAATGGAATTAGAAGCACAGACTATGATTTCTCTTCCTCTATTGGTAGCAGTAAAACAGAGTTTAGTAACGGTCCACGAGAAAATCTTGATGTCAGTACTTCTGGAATGTGGCACCAATATGGAACTTTGCCTGATGCAAATCAGGGAATTTATATATACATAAAAGACATTACACCCACTGAAACTGAAACAAAATTAGTGGGGTTCTCGACCGCTGGCGGTTATGCCACAGTTAAGAAGCTACCTAAATTTGTGATTGATTCAGAGCGTGCAATTTCTTCTTTGGCAACGCTGACAGGGTTTGATCCAGACGAGGTCATGACCGACGGATTTGAAATCTCTAAAGCAAAACGTGTTGGACAACTTGCCTCTAATCAAGAAAAAAGTATTTCCGAAGCAGTAATAGCAATGCCATACTATGAAGATCCAGAAACAAATGCTCCAACTGCTATAACGCTCAGAGCAAACCTCACCCGCCTAGGTCCAAAAGTTAAAGAATTCCGTAGAGCTTTCACTAAATATTCTTTGCCGCCAGCTTTGTCTAGAAAATTGGTTCCTATGATTCCTAAAAAATATCCTTTAATATCACAGGATATAAATCCATTTAGTGAAGATGATTATGAAAAAGCTCTTACTTCTGGTGATGATACAACGGTTCCTGTGATATATTTGTTTGAGCATAGTATAAATTTATCAACACAAGATTTAGCAGATATATGGCAAGGCATCTTGCCTGACATTGGACACTCTCTAAGAACAAGTGTAACTTCAATAGACCATTATATGCCGAGGTCATCAGCAAGGAATAGAAGAAGGAATACAGAAAATAAATTTCCTGAAATCTTATCAAAGCAGATAGAGCTTGATCTTCCTGATGGACAAAGAACCGGGATACCAAGGCCTGATTTGTTAGATATATCTCCCTCCTTTGAAAAAGATGGATTTCATCCAGAGATTAAGTGGCTAGTGTTCAAGGTGAAGCAAAAAGGTATTGGTAGTTATACAGAATTTATGCAAAAAGAAATCGAGGGCTATGCTGGAGATACTTATGAAAAAGTATTTGGACGAGTATCAAGAGAAGGTATGACTCCGGCAGAAGAGCAAGCACAAAATCAAATTGAGGATGCTTGGGCTGCACAAACGTATAAAAATACTTTTGGAATAACTGACGAAAATGGTGGACCAACATATAACTGGCCATATGATTATTTCTCTCTAATAGAGAGCGCAAAAATTACATCAAAGGTTGGATTTAGACCAGACCTTGATCAAGAATTTAGAGATTATGAAGATGGTGAGGAGTAATTAAGATATGTCCCGTTTTTTTAATCAAAAAGAGGAAGTTATTCAAATTGAACTTACTTCTTACGGAAAGAGTAAGCTTGCGAACGGCGAGTTCAATCCAGCCTTTTATGCTTTTTATGATGATGGCGTCGTATATGATGGGATGTTTGCTGGTATAGTTGAAACACAAAACGATGTTGTGGATAGAATCGTAGAAACCCCTCGCTTAACGCCTCAGACAAGGTTTACTTCCTCAGCGGGACAAAACAGTACCATAGGATTAGAGGTGCAAGAATACGATTCTTTAACAACTGCTAATTCAAAATTCTTTAAAGTTCTTGGGGATTCTGCCCCTTGGGCCTCAAATATTCCTGCTTGGCAAATATACAATCTCTCTGGTAGTAACGGGTTTTCTGGCAGCGTACAATATAAGAGTGAAATGTCTATACCAAAATTCTCTTCTAATCTGGAGATAAACTATACAGTATCACTGGGCGATAACGAGGAAGAAATTTCAACGTTAGTGGGAAATGATAAAATATTATTGGATATTAAAGAGTTAAATACAGTATTTAAAAATAATGAAAACTTTGAAATCGAAGTGTTTAAAGTAGAGGATAGTGGTAACGGTCGCCTAATACCTTTGAAATTCCTGAATGAAGCGACAGAAAACGCAACTTATCTTGCTCTACAAAGAGACCCTTTTATATTTAAAAATGGATTAGCTCCCAACGAAGAGGAAATAAATTTAGAATACCCAACTTTAGATAGTTCATATGTAGATTACTATTTAACAATAAGGGTTGACGATGAAATTGAAGATATACCTAGAATTTCAAAAACTTCTTTGTACGCTGGTAAAGAAGATAGCCTTCCAAACGCTATTTGTGAAGACGAATAGAACAACAAGAGGAAAACTGAATGCCAAATAGAAGCTCATGTCGAATTGAAAATATTATGCCAAGTGTTACGATTGATTCGGTAACCCTTGAGAATACTATAGAAGACGATAATGAGGTCGTATCCATCATTGTGGAGGCAAAAACTCAAGAAAAGATATCTGGNAGAGAAGCTCAGAGATGGTATTCAGATATAGATTTTTCCAGATTTGTCAGAGTAAGAATTGTTGCTTGTCTGGACGCTACGCAGGCACCTTCATTGGACTATTTACAGCAAAGATTCAATGAATACATTGATTTGTCCGAGGCTGGGATTGCTGATCTTAACGCACAAGATTTTGTAAAATCTCAATACAATAAAATGGGTCCAATAAATGGAGACGATTTTAGCCGACTAGCTAGATCTCCCGAGGGTCCTATTGTACAAATACCCTTGAATCAAGATTTAATAGCCGAAGCTGCCAGTGATCAAGATGGAAATCTAGTACCAGAAGATGGAATTTTAAGACCATACTATGTTCAGTCTCCACAAGAAAGGTTTTCAAATAGCCGAACTTTGGCACTACCTCAGGAAAATAATTTATCCGGAATAATTCTTTTTGATGATTCTCTTAAGGATTTGTTATTACTTGATGCTGAGGGCGAAGTGCCGGCAAGAGAAGTGCAGCAGATTGCAAGAAACATTGTCAATCAAGAAGAGACTTTTCTATATGATGAGGTACCCTTACAAACAATAAAACTTTCAGTTGGCCCCGGCACTATTTATCCGGATGGTCAATTATCTCATTTAAGTTTATATGCTTTTTCATATATTGATTACGGACTTTTCGTAGAACAGGTAGGAGTAGAAGAAGAAAATGAGAACATGCAGTTTAGGTATATTCTAAACTCTTTAAATTCTGGTATGGGAAAGGTTAATAACTCAACCGTCATCGGAAAGCAGACCTCATATGATCCTATAGAAATTAGAACAACAGAATCAACAGAAGGATTAGTTGAATATGTTTCAACCAATCAATCTATTGGTAACATTTCTGACCGCATTGGCGAGACGACAACCTTACAATTAAATTCCCCACAACAGAATCTGTTGTTTGACCTCAGAAGAACAAATTTTCCAAAATTTGATAGATTTAAAACAAAATTTTATGATTCTTTTTACGGTTCTTTGGATAATTCCTTGTTGGGAAAAAGTAACTTAAAGATAATACATAACGATAATTTCTTCTCTGACTTTTGGTTCTCAAAAGATGATGATGATAATATTCGGTATACTTACGCATTTAATATTTTATCATTCTTAGCACAAAATAGTAAATTCCCAAGATTATATACAAATAGAGAAACTTCTGAAGAGTTACTCGGCGGCGGTGACATTATTCAATTTAATGAAGTTGTTGACGAGCGAGCTAGGGTTTTAAATATAGAAGCAAAAAAGCGTCTAGTAGATTTTAATGCTTTTACAAATGATAACGATCTTGGCACAGTTGTCCGTCAAAAGAGAAAAACCTTAGAAGCTCACTTAACAGAAAAAATTATACAATCTCCTAAAATTCTTCCGAATATAAGACTTCCGGGACAAGGGCAAGACCCAATATCAGCTTTCCGAGGTAGCGGGATAGCTTTTTATGAGGGGTATGATTCTCTAGAGAGTGAACATCTTTTGCAAAATGTATCCAAATACCAGTATGGGTTTAAGTGTTATGTATCAGACCCAGCCCAGCTTTATATAGAAAGAAGCTTGCAAAGACTAATTGGAGCAGAAGGTTTAGTAAATGAATACTACAATACTGTTATAAATTCTTTGAATCTTTATGACCCAGCCACAGGAAAAATAACAAAAGACCCTAGCGAAATAACTATTGATAATATTCCAGCCAATGATTTATTAGCGGAGCAAGTTCGAATCTTTGTTTCTTACTTGAGAAAATATAGAGTACCAATTAAAAAATCAGAGTTTAAGGGAACAGAGATAGGAAATGTTTCTATACGTGACTATCGTTCTGTTGAGTCCGTTCTTTTATCTTTAGTAAATTCTCCCTTTCCCGGTGCAGTTAAGCAAGTAGCAGATACTATTGGTATGCTGGTATCTGATTTGGCTTCAATAGTCGGAACCCTTAATCCAAAAGGTGCAACATACGAAGCATCTGGTGAAAAATTTACCTTAGAAAATTCGACTACTCCTGTCGCTATTCGAGAGGCAGAAAATTATTTTGATGAGACAGTAGAAGCCGGTGTCACAAAAGGACTTGGATACGACTATTTTGGTGATTTCAAAAGAGACCTATTAACAACAGAGATAGAGCAAAACCAAGGGCAAGATATTCGAGGTAGAATTCTTAGAGAAGTTGGAGAACCAGTAGGTCCAACTAGAATACCTGTCGAAATATATCGCACAAGGGTCGGTCGTGAATTTAATAAGTATTTTTGCCGAGCTATAGAAGCTGCCCAGCCAGAAGATAATGGTCCTATAGTGTATGAGCAGATGGAATATCAAGATCCTGCTTATAGGTATTTATCTCCTGTGTTTATCCGCCGCCCCGGAAAAGAAAGAATAGATCAGTTAAGCTATTTCCCTATAACAAACGATGTAAATGCTCCTTACAATTTTGATGAATATGCAGATTTTTTTGCAGATATTATAAAATCAAAACGTTCTATGAAGTATGCAGAAAAACCTTATTACGAGTTAGTGACTGACAATACAATTGATTCTCTACAAATAAAAACAGCTAATTCTCTCATAGAAACATTAAGTATAGATCACGGCTGTACAGTGTTGGAACAAATAGATCAACAATTTACAGTGCCCAGCCCTACAACTATTTCACCGGCTACGACAGTTACGTTTAGTACACAAGAGCTTTTACCGAGTATCTTAGGTGGCAATAATCTTGGAATCGCTGCTTCTGAGTTTAGTGCGCAGTCAATACAAGATGCTTTGGACGAGCAACGTTTGTCTGACGAGTCACAAAACCCTGCAAGACTATCAGAAGCTCTTGGTCCTGCTACAAAGTTATTATTTACTTTAGTCGGAGAGCTTGAGATTCAGCCAACTCCAGATAGTATTTCTTATTATGAAGAAAATTTTAATTCATCAACTCGCATGAAGCAAATTTTCGAAGCCGACCACCGGAATGTCAAGCAGCTAATTGAGACACCTCAACTTGGCTTTATCCCGAACCAACTCAAGTCTATGTTAGTTTGGTCCACATCTATTCCAGAACAGGCACTTGGGGAGGTCGGTCCAAAATTTGATGCAAGAAGAGTTCTCTTGCGACAGCAAGATATGCTTGTACCTTCAGATGGTTCACCTTTTGACCCATCAATTTACTCTACATATTATGACCCTGCTGGTGATAATCCTCATTTCTTGATGACAAGAGACCCAATGAAGATATACTCTAAATTCTTAGCTTTTTGGATGAATTATAAACAATTAGGTATTGTTGAATATTTGTCACATTTTGATAGTGTGTCCCCAACATTCAGGATTGATGGTGATGATGATTTAGTTAGAGGCAGCAAGCTGGGCCGACCAGTTTGGATGAAGATGACGGCAGACATTGCCGATCAGTTATCAAGTGGTCAACTCGGCATTGGAAATGTTCTTTGTCGCATTCGAACGGCGTCTAACGAAGATGTTCTTGCCGATGGGTCATTGACTGATAGAGTTAATGAGGAAACAAGAAACCGGGGCGAAGGACAGGGCGAACGTGATAATAACCAAGCATTTGACCCATTCCCAGTTGATGAGCTACCTGCAATTGATTTTGATTTTCAAGCCTTCAGAACTCCCCTTATTTTAAGACCTAGAGATATTCCCAGTCTCGCCCCGCCAGTTAATTTTCAACCTCCGGGATTTCCAAGGCCCTCAATTCTTAGTCCTGTTGCTCCAGTACAGCTAAACCAACCCGGATTAGCTACTCCCAACTTAGTATCACCTAGGTTGGCTACTCCTAACTTAGTATCACCTAGGTTGGCTACTCCTAACTTAGTATCACCTTTATTAGCCACTCCTAGTCTTGCATCTCCAGTAACAAGAACGCAAAATACTCGCCAACGGACAGCACAGGCTCAACGACAGTCACCACAGGTTCAACAAAATAATGGGCAAGGTTCACAATTTTCAGTGGCTTTACCTAGAAGACAGCAATTTAGTTTTGCCGGCGGTGGCGCAAGAAACGTATCAGTATCCCGAGGAGTCTCACCCCGAGGTAGACTTTATCAAGCGGCTCCTAATTCAAGAAACACGAGAGAACAAGACAGAGAAGTAGACCAAGAGCAGGTAGATCAGGATATACAAAATTATGGACTGCACGGTGCTGATCAATCAGAAAACTCTCAAACAATTTCAGATGATTTGGTTAGAAGTTTAGTTGAGAACAACTTTGAGTTTTTATCTAGAAAAGAAATATTCAATTTACCTATATACCATGAATATTTTTATATGAGTTTTGGGTATTCTATACCGGACCCGGACAGAAGAACTGAATTACTCGGAGAAAGAGAGATACCTCAGATGCGAATACCGGCAGAAGAGGTCAGATTAGAGGCCCCAGATGGTCTTCCAAATGTTTCTCGACAGGAAGCTGACAGAGTGCAACGAGAGGCACAAGCTCAAGCTGGCTCTCCACCTGAGAGAAGGGTTCGACAAGATGCACAAGCACAGGGCTCTAGACGTAATATTAATACACGAGGCATCGGCAGATTATGACAGGCATCAAAAGAACTATAACCTGTCGTCGGCCAACAACAAACCTTGACCCTTTGTTGAGGGCTTGGAATAATTTTCCATCAAACACTCCACCGGCAGATAGTCAACCAAATACTCCAGATTCACCACTCAATGGGATGCTCGGCGGACGCTGGGGGAAAATGATAAAATGGGACGCTATAACTCAAGACCCCGGCGCTGCTGAGTGGCGCAGAGCCCCACTATCAGATAATACTGAGAGGATTTGGTACAGTTATGCTGGATTCACGCCACAGGGCGGCGACCAAGAATTCGGACCTGCAAGACTAGAAACAGCCGCACAACAGATTAATTGGAGCAACGCCTTTGACGGCGACCTCGCCCGAATAAGTTTTGAAGAATTTTCCAGAAACCCAAGTTATGATCAAGTGAAGTTCCCGGATTACAATATAGCTAGGTCAATATCTCAATTAGGTTTAGCTGGCTCAGGTTTGGATAACGCACCTCCTCCGGAGTATGAGTTCTATGATTTCAGTACGGATGCCCCATACGCAAAAACCTATCTCTTAGACGAGATTTTAGATAGCCTGAGAGAGGGTAGAGAAGGTGGATATAAAATAAAATCAGCAGCTACAATAAACCCGGAGTATAATTTCTTTTCCGAGAAATATGAAACAGCGATTGCGTCATCTGGTGTGCCCGAGGCTGTGCTTCCAAATATGTATATTTATAGCTTTATGAGCGATAACAATGATAATTTAAACAGACCAGACTGGCAAAATGGCGAACGTGAAGCAGAACTTACAGGACGAAATTACGATCGTCTTATAACATTAGAAGAGTTTTCCGGGGAGATCTTACCAAGGTTAAATTCAGAAGATAACGGATTCGAAGAAAATTATTTAGAAAATTACGCTAATGCGGTTGACAATGTAATTATTGATTTTACAAGCAGTTTGGCAAGAGATTTTCGAACCACTATTTCTCCTGCTAGTGAAATGAATTTTTATGATAGTCTTAATAATAGAAAAACACAATTCCCAATGTATATTGAGTTGACCATTCCAACCTTTTCGGTTTTGGAAAATTCAATTACCCATATGATGGGAACATCAACAACCAGCACTGGTATGTTGAATAGTTTAGTATCTACTCCCTCAACTAATCAAACCTTTAATTGTTCTTCTACTTTTTTCAAGGATAATAACTCCGTAAGAGATCAGCAGCGTGCAGTTCTAATTTCATACTTAGCTCCGGATTTTGATGCCCGAACAAATCAAAACAACCAATCAGTGTCTATAAAAACGACACAACTGGAAGAGCCTGTATATGATTTTGATGAGTGGATGAATGGAGTTATGGATGATATTGAGACTATGGTTGTGAGCCCTGACGGACAAGAAAGGGTGATGGGACAGTGTGCAAGATTTAGAGACAGGATGATGGTTCAGGCGATGAGGAATAATATTTCTTCCTTGGCTCGATCAAATGCTCGTAGTTATACAGACATGATTTCTGGTAAATTGTGTAAGAATGAAACCATTGCGTATAAGCTAATTAAGAAGAATAGAAGGGATGAAATTATTCAAACTTTCTACTTGCCAAACACAAGCTATACTGATACAATTAAATTTGTAGATACTCAAGTTAAATACAACAAGGATTACAAGTATGACCTTAAAGCCTATGCAGTCGTGTACGGATCAAAATATGTATTCAGAACAAGGGAGAGGACATATCCTGCATTTGGGGAAAACGAGAATTTGCAACGTCCTGCATCGGATCCAATATATTTTGTTTTTGATGTAGAGACAATACCAAATCCAAAAGTTGTAGAATATACAATCTTTTCTGATTCTTACAAGGTACAAACAGATACCTTTCTGAGTTCTGGAGTTTCTTTTCCTCTGGTTAAGGTGTTAGATCGACCACCGATGCCTCCAGAGATGCAGGTAATTCCGTACAGAAATAATTACCAACAAGTATTAATAAATATCCAGCCGGGTTCAGGTGCTCGCCTTGGTCAGGACGCTGTAGATTTTATACCTTTAGACGAGGATGATCTAGGAGGAACTACTGGCCGCAATGCTATTGCTGTTCATCAAAAACAATTTGAAAACTTTGATCTGATCGCTCCAAAGCTAGAGTTTAAATCAGAATCAGCAGCAGAAACAAAAAGGGTTGAAATATACAGAACAACAGAAATGCCGTTGAACGTAGAAAAGTATAATGATGCGTACAGATCTTTTGGCAGCGTTGCTCATAAAGTTTTGGATATTTCGCAAAACGAAGAACTGCCGGAAGAAGAGGCTGCGGAAGCTTTTGATTGTATTGATGATTTGGACCCTAATATAACATATTATTATACATGCCGAACGATCGATGTTCATAATAAAAAGTCAAACCCTTCAGCAATTTATCAGGTTAAGTTAAACTATGAAGGCGGCGTTTATTACCCAACCATAGAAGCTTATCAGCCAAACATGGAGGACAGAAAAAGTCCAACTAAACCAATGGCTCGTTTTTTAGAAGTAAAAGCTTCAGACCTGCAATCCTATGTCTATAACTCTCTAGATGATGATGGTAATGTAATAAGCGAAAGAGGAGTTGTTTCCGAGTCTAGAGATCAGGTACAAAATAATCACTTTTTAGTACGTGTGACTTCTAAAGACACGGGCAGAAAATTTGAAATTAATCTAGTATTTAACAAAGGACAAGTATCTGATTAGATATAAATCCTTAAAAAGGTGAAAAGGATACTATTTAATAAGAACCCGAAAAAAAAGATAGATAAGGTTCTAGAAGAGGAAATATAAATGGCGTTTTTAGATAACAGTGGTGATATTATTCTCGATGCAGTTTTAACTGATACTGGTCGTAAAAGACTGGCTGCTGGAGATGGAAGTTTTAGAATTGTTAAATTTGCTCTAGGTGATGACGAGATAGACTATTCTTTGTACAGAAACTCAAACAGTACTGAGGGTCGTCATCCAAGCGGGTCAGCGTATTATGATTTAAACATCATGCAAACCCCAGTCCTAGAAGCTTTCACTGACAATGCTTCAGTGCTTAAGTCAAAACTTGTTTCCTATGCACAATCTGATTTACTATATTTGCCTGTGATAAAAGTTAATAATGTTTTGAATAAGACAGCAAATGAAAACAGTGACTGGTCTGCTTTAGAGACTCCAACTGGTGGATATATTTTATCTGTTGATGCTACAACCTCTAATAACTTTTCTAGCAACCTTGTTTCTTTGGATGGGCTTATAAAGACAGATACAACAAATTCGCCTAGTCAAAAACCTGTCTCTCTTGACCAAGGTTTGGATAGCACCTTGTTGTCTGTGGCTAACTTGCCGCTTGGAGATCCTCGCCGAGAAACACAATATCTTGTAGAGCTAGACAACCGTCTTCTGCGCATAATGCCTGTCGGCGGGAATAATACAAGTATGGTGGCCACGCCATCGTATATTGATGATGATAATATAGCGAGTTATTATTTCTCTCTAAATTCTAATAGCGGATATTTTGGTGGAGCGGATGCTACAAATCTTCCTCGTTTCCAGATCCCAGAAGGAAATACTGGACGAGGCGATCCAAATACTGTTTTAGGAAATATATCGACAGGCACTGGACAATACGGAACACGTTTCGGATTTAAGCTAAAATCTTCCCTAGACGCAGAAAATAGTACAAATTTCTTCACAACGCTGGGTTCAATAACCAGTGATGATTATGATGCTGGTGGTGGGTCTACCACATATCACTTCATAGATTCTACAATTCGCATTACTGGATTTACAACAGGGTATCGAGTCGATATGCCTGTTCGACTTATTAAGAAAGCAACATAGGATTTAACAATGGCTACATCATTTAAGACACTTCTTGGCAGCGACATACAGAATAGCACGACTAAACTGCATGAGGCTATTCCAATTACTGGATCGATTATTTCAGGGACATATTCCGAGGGGAATGTTAAAAATTATTCTCATGGAATGTTTCAGTCTGTATATGACTATCCCTTTCTGAGTTCATCAGCGAATCATATTTTTGATATCACCGCTGGGTTCACCGGGACTTCGGTTTTGTCTGGTGCCGCAACGATTCAGAACAAGCAGAAAATACAAATCTACAACCAGATGGCTCAAGTCTTATGTGGACATTCTTCTGTTGGTGAAATTCTTCCCTTTGATATGAGCGGAAACTTTGCCACATCACCTTTTGATTCTGCCAAGGCGAATCGTGACAAGATGAATTCTGTCTTCTTTATTAACTTTGCTAGATTATTAAACAAGGATGAAATGCAAAAAGGATCCTTCTTTATGAATTTGGGTGTTAACCCAACGGGTGGTGTTGGATTCTCTGGTAGAGAGCAGTTAATCGTAGCTGATGTCAGTGGTGCTGATAGTTTCAGGGTCAACTCACCAGCCGGCGAATACAATTTCTTGTTTGTTACCTCCAGTGGTCCATCTGGATGTCTTATGACTCAATTTGATAACCATCCCTGTGGTCTAATTTTCTATCAAGCTGGTATAGCAGTTCTCACGTCCTCGTTGTTCGAAAGCTATAATAGTGGTGGATTCCTAAACAACAGATTGCTTGGCGCTGGCTCAGGCGCTGGTTTCCCTAAACTTAATGGACTTATTTTCCAAAATGGTGCTGAGTTTAATAAGAATGTCAAGCAAGTTTTGACTGGTACTTTCATATCGTCATCGGCGGATGGATTAAGAAACCGGATACAGAGAATTTCTTTTGCTAACACGACTGATCTAAACTCAACAATTTATTTCTGCCGAGCAAACTCAAACGAGTTTAACTACAGTAGTAACCCAACATACCTAAAAGATAGTCAGGTGAGAGTTAAGGAAGTACAGGCTGATGAGCCAGTTTCTTATATTACCACAGTTGGTCTTTATGGTGCAAATAATGAAATGTTGGCTACAGCAAAAATAAGCGAACCACTTAAGAAAACTCCTTCTAACGAGTTTACCCTGCGAGTCAGGCTAGATTATTAGCAGGGGGTGAAGGATGCCTTACCTCCGGCGCTTTGGCGTAAACGACATATTTAAGAACACCGTTGAGACGCAACCTCAGTATGATGTTACTATGTACTCTAACAAGGTCTTTATAAACAAAAGGCGTTTTGAAGGACAGAATGTTCCAACTGGAACAATCAGCCTATACGAAATTAATGCGGATCGAGCCACAGATTTAATTCATGCGTTTGCAATAAAGGATGGAAATTTTCAATCCTTTGGCCCAATCTCCACAAACGACTATGCTACAGCTTCCTACGGGACAAAAATTTCATTAGACTATCCTCTGACTTCAAGTATAGCTCGACAATACATCAGGAGCGAACCCGCTCCCTCTACGACAGATGGTTCAACTGATTCATATTTTACTGTAAGAAGAAGAATGCTGGCCCTGCAAAGTACTCTTGATTATTATAGACCCTTGAGTCCTTCGTATTCATACCAGAAACATTTTGAAACAGTACCAGTAAATTTAATAAGCATACCTTCCATTATGTTTGATTCAGGGATACAAAAAGGGTCAGTTAATCTTAAGTTTTTCTTTACTGGAACTTTAGTTGATGAAGCTGTTGACAAAAACGAAAACGGCGAACTTATATCTACAACTGGAGCGCTAAGTGGAACCACAGTAGGGGTTGTATTGTACAATGAGGGTTTTGTTTTACTGACTTCTTCTTTGGTTCTATCAAATGATCTCGATGACTATCTTGGAACAGGAACCAAAGTAAAACCACAATGGACTTATTTCGGCTCATACTATGCTACGGGATCAGGCGGAGCCGGAGCCACAGGTAGCTCTTATACATTATCCTTTAAGGGCACAAATGAAATCCCAACAACTACTATGTTTGCAGAGGCTACTGCTGGGTCTTTAAACAATTCTCAGAACCTGACTTGGATAAGTTCATCAAATTCTAATTGGAGAGGTAGAACAAACTCCGATTCTAGTTCTTATGTTGAGCCAAAAGATATTGTAATAAAAAACACTCTTCAAAGCCAATATTGCAGATATGATGATGAATTTGAAAAACAAGTTTTTATAAGTTCTATTGGGATTTTTGATGAGCAGAAGAATTTAATTGGTGTAGCAAAACTAGCGAACCCAGTTAGAAAAAAAGAAACTGACGCTTATACGTTTAAACTTAAATTAGATTTCTGATATACTACTTGTATGATATTAGGACTTGATATTTCTACCACCATGGTTGGGGTAGCGATTATTGACAAAGAGACTAGGAAACTTATCCACTGTACTGGGTGGGATATCTCCAAGATTACTTCAACATATGAAAAATCAGAATTTATAGGTGCAGAGTTATATTCTCTTCGTTCTGAATTTAATATTGAAAACTTATTTATAGAAACTGCTTTAAAGAAATTTATGCCGGGACGGTCCAGAGCGGACACTATTATAAAATTAGCTAAGTTTAATGGTATTGTTTCGTGGTTGTGTTATGAGTGTTTTAACTTTGAGCCAACCCATATTAACGTCAATAGTGCTCGGTCCTTATATGGGCTGTCTTTTCCTAGGGGAACAAAAGGACCCCAAAGAAAAAAGATGGTAATTGAAGCTGTAATAGATAAAGAGAAGACAGATTTCTCATATGAGATGGCTCGTGGCGGAAGAAATTTTAAAAAAGGCACCGATGATCGTGCTGATGCTGTTGTTATTGCTCGGGCTGGAGAGTTTATATTGAGGAACCAGAACAACAAAGGCTTCTTGACAGAAAAAATAGTTTTAGTTGATTAACAAACTACTTATTGCATGAAATTAAGTAAAGATATAATTCGCAATCTTATCAAAGAAGAGATTAGTGAAATGTGCGCTGCGGACCAATACAAGATGGGATCAGACGACAAGCATCAAGATTATCATCATCAGGATGATGAAGGTGATATGGCGAAGCGCCAAATGTTCAAGACAGCCGAATATGCTACTGCTATTTTTGATATGATCCAAGACGGTGAACAGTATCCAGCTTGGATTCAAAGCAAGATGACGAAGGTAGCAGATTATATCGGAGCAGTCAAGCACTATCTTGAGTATGATCATGTTATGGGAGAAAAGCTTGACAAAGACGCCGATGCTGGTGATTATATTAAAGACTTCCGAAAATCTGATGCCCCACAATTCAAGGGCAAGTCAAAAAAGAAAAAGCAACAGATGGCAGTAGCTGCCTATCTTGATGCGAAAGATAACAAGTAAAAATTACTTGACCTAATCAAAACATATGGTATTATAGTGTTGAAGGGAGGTGCTCCTATGAGTTACCAAGTCTTTAGCGATATGGATGGTGTCCTCGTCAATTTCGAGGGTGGCGTTCTAAAATTTATGAACCAACGTTTTCAGGAACTAAAAGATCAACCAGATCATCCTGATCACAAACTTGCCCGTTCGGCTGCCAAAGAACTCGGCGGCTGGGACGTCGAGATTAACAAGTGGCACATTGCTCGATCTGATCAAGAAAAAAGCTTAGCCCGCAACTATCGGGTCCGAGACTTTATGTATCGTCTCGTAGAAGATGATGTAAATCTGTGGGCAAACCTTGAGTGGGAGCGTGGCGGCAAAGAGCTTTGGAATTATATTAAAGATATTCCCGGTTTGGAGATCTTGTCAGCACCGATGGCCGAAGGTTCCAAGATCGGCAAGCGGATGTGGGTTGAGCGAGAACTGGGTGTCCCAGTTGAAAAAGTCAATCTAGCTGACAGCAAGAAGTCCTACGGAGTTCACAACGGAAAACAAGGACTTCTGATTGATGACCGTGATAAGTATGTCAACGAGTTTCGTGACGGTGGCGGCATCGCTATTAAACATAATCCAGATGACGTGGATAATACGATTAGGCAACTCAAAGAACTCGGACTGTAATTGCTTAAAGATCCAGCGGCAGTAAACAAGAAGAAAATACTTGATGAGGTTTTAGGTCGTCCGTATAAACAGGGGAAGGAATATCTTTACCCTTCCCGCTGTTGTGGACACCACAAGCCAAAACTATCTGTTAACTTCGATAAGAACGCTGCCAAGTGCTGGGCCTGTGACTGGCGCACTAAGAATTTACGACGTCTAGTCAGGCGTTGGGGCGATATAAGTCACATCCATAGATGGAAGGACTTTGACGCCGATATTGAGTTAGGCGACCTAGACAACCTGTTTGCCAAGGAAGATGAAACTAGCCAACGATTGGAGCTTCCAAGTGAGTTCCAAACGCTTACTGGTCGTTCTCACCCTGCCTCGGCAAGAGTTCCATTAAACTATCTCCGCAAACGTGCCGTTGTAGGGAAAGACATTCTGTTTTGGAAGATTGGCTACTGTGGAAGTGGGGAATATAAAAACAGGATAATCCTCCCATCATTTGACGACGAAGGTTATTGTAACTTTTTCACGTCCCGAACATATGACCCGAACATCTGGCCTCCGTATCTCAACGGACCAGGCAACAAAGACATCATCTTCAACGAACTGCTGATTGACTGGGAACGAGAGGTCACTTTGGTTGAGGGAGTCTTTGATGCAATCGTTGCTGGTGAGAACAGTATTCCGCTGCTCGGCTCAACCCTGCGAGAAGATAGTAGACTTTTCAGGAAGATAGTAAAGAACGACACACCAGTTCTCTTGGGACTGGATGCCGACGCACACAAAAAAGCTATGAAACTTGTGAAGGCATTACTCGCTTATGATGTGGAAGTCCGATTAATGGATACTTCTGGTTATAAGGACATCGGCGAAATGCCTCAGGACATCTTTCAGGATCGTAAAGAAAAGGCTCCTTTTATCGATTCAGATGCCTATTTAATGAGGATCGCTTTGTCTGTCTGAGGAGCCCTCAATGAAGATTACTATTTCTGAACTTCGAAGCATGGTGGAAGAAGCCATGCTTGACGAGAAGAAAAAATCTAAAGGCAAAGCAGCCGCCAAGCGCAAGTCAAAGAAGAAGGCTCGCCGCAAAAAGAGAAAAGCAAAAAAGACAACAGCCAAGCGAGATGCTTGTTACCATAAGGTAAAGTCACGTTATGACGTGTGGCCTTCAGCTTATGCTTCTGGTGCTCTTGTAAAGTGCCGCAAAGTTGGTGCAAAGAACTGGGGCAACAAGAGTGAGGGCGTTGAGGATGATTACCTCCGCCAACTTGTTGAGGAAGAAATAGCAGCCCTGGCTGAGAAAAAAAAGACTGACGGTAAAGGTGCTGGTAGTAAAAACTACTCACTCCGTGATTGGTTTAAAGGGGGAGGCTGGGTACAGACTGGCGGTAGGCATGATGGGAAGCCTTGTGCTAAACAGCCTGGACAAAAGACCAAGCCCTATTGTAGAGACGCTGATGACAGGGCTAATTTAAGCAAGAAAGAAAAAGATAAGCGTGCTGCCAAGAAACGAAAAAAGGACCCGAATCCAGATCGTAAAGGTAAGGCTAAGACCGTTACGCAGAAAAAGAGGAAAAAAGGATGAAGCAATTATTAAAAGAATGGAAGCAGTTCCTCAACGAAGAAGAGGAGTATTACCATATCTCAGATGCAACCTATGATGATGGCGCACTCGCCGAAGACGTAGAATTTTGGGATGATGTGATTGAAGAGGCAGAATACCAAGGCCGCAAGGTAACTCTCAATAAGCCAATGCAAGGCGATGTAAAAAAATCTAAAGTATATGTTAAGAACAAAAAGGGAAATGTAGTCAAGGTAAACTTTGGCGACCCTGATATGAAAATCAAAAAATCAAATCCTGAAGCTCGCAGCAACTTCCGTGCTCGTCACAATTGTGCGGACAAGATGAAAAAAGGAGATAAGACAACCGCAGGGTATTGGTCTTGTAAAGCATGGTAATGAAAAAGCTAATGACAGAGTGGAGAAACTATCTCCAAGAAGAGATGAAAGTTGTTATCGATGCGGCAAAAGAATTTGTTTGTCCTCCCGCAACCCAAGACCTAAAGCTCAACACCAAGAACCGTGATGCCTCTATCAAGGCAGAACATGTTCAGTATGGTCCACTCAATGTTGACGAGCCAGGCGATTACTGGAAAGACATAGCCAAGTACTGGAATACAACTGAAGAGGCTGCCAAAAAGTCCAACTGCGGAAATTGTACCGCTTTTGATATTTCCCCACGAATGGATGAGTGTATGCCAGGTGTAACGTCTGACGATGATGGCAGACTTGGCTATTGTTGGATGCACCACTTCAAGTGTCACTCTGCTCGCTCTTGCCGAACTTGGGCCAAAGGCGGACCAATCAAAGAAGACAGCGTGTCTTATGAATGGCAGGAAAGAAGTAACCTCGGAGACAAGCAATGAAAAAGTTAATGACCGAATGGCGGAACTTTCAAAAAGTTCACCAAGTAAACGAGAAGACTTATAAGCAGTATGCCTCCCGTCTCAGTGAAGAGTCGCAGGAGGTTTTCTGGAATTTGTCGGAAGACCAAAAAGTATTTGTTGTTGAAGACTGGATAAAGCAGGGACGACCCGCACAACATCTTACAGAAGATAAAAGTCTAGTAGGAAAAATAGTAAAACTCCCTCGTGGATTATTTCCCGCCAACAAAGGCAAAGTCCTATCATTTGATGGTGAGTCTTATAAGGTAGAAGTAACCGACAAGAGAGGTAGAACAAGTGTTGTTACAGTTGGACGAGCAGCCATAAAAGAAGAGAAGATNGCTGACCTTGATGCCGANCAAGCATATAGCACAAAAGTTCGTGGTGTCAATGTTATTATCAATTTAAAAGATACAGACCTCCAGGGAACTAAACACAGNAAGGAGCGCCAGTTCCGCCACGATGAAAAGATCTCTAACAANGCNATCATCCAAGCCGTCGAGATGGCTATCGGCAAAATCATTCAAGACTTTGCCAACGGCGAACTGGGCAACGACGAGCCTTTCCATATTCGTATGGTCGGCAAAGGTAAGGTCCCAGCCCTCAATGTCATAGCCGTTTTGGATATGCGAAAAGGTCCGGACACCATAAAAGTAATTACTGTTATGCGCAAGGACGATTTCAAAACAGATACATTTGGAGGCGGTGAGCAAAAAACTTACACCGTGCAAACACGTTGAAAAAACTAATGACAGAATGGCGACAATTCTTAAAGGAAGAGGGAGAATATGACACGAGTCAAAGAAAAGTTTTGGCTGATTTAATAAAAGAGCCTTACTCTTCTTTCGTCAAGGATTTGTCAACAAAAATAAAAGACCCTAAATTCTCCTCTTTCTTGGATATGGGCATCGAAGACGACAACGAACAAGATGACGTTGTGAGTGTGAGCGAGCCAGATATACCTGTCAAAGACCTCCAGCCCACACAGAGTCAAATTGGTTTAGCTGATTCGCTGGGGTATCTTTCCACTCAAGCTCCCCAAGGCGGCGCTGCCATCGCCAAAGGTGCGGTCCAACCAGCCAACCTCGGCGGACGCATTATTACAGCTAATGGAAAGTATATTGTAGACGGGCACCACCGCTGGTCACAGGTTTATCTAATAAACCCAAATGCCACTATCCCCGCCTATAACTTTGAAGTAGAGGGTGCTCTTGACAGTCCTAAAGGTGTATTGAAACTAGCTCACCTTGCTATAGCAGCGGTAGACAATGATGTTCCTCTGGTGCCCGCAGATGCGGCTACTGATATATTCAAAACTGGGGGTGATAGGGCAGCGATTATAAAAATCTTAAGTAATCCCAAGGTGGTCTCTGAAGAATTGGCGGCAGTTTTAGCTCCTTTTTATAAAGTGAAAACACGAGAAGAAGTTATCAACAAGATTGCCGACAATGCCGAGTCTCTTTATGCGGCAACAAAAAAAGCTGCTGGTGCCGGACCAGAGCGTGGTCTCATGCCGCAGACCGCTGCTGATGGAAAGACGAAAGAAACCGCCAAGGTAGCAGCCATAAAGAAAGGCGCTATTAACTGGAACCCAAAGGCATAGCTTATGAAACTGATTATGGAACAGTGGCGAGGATTTCTCCAAGAGGGGAAATACGAAGCAGCCACAACAGAACTGACCCGCAAGGTAATACCTCACGTCAAATATATTATTGACGAG